>Ga0172380_10000547_pt1 | contig 72166 bp, 61 predicted proteins | sample Leawe162metaG_FD_119747 | JGI IMG/M metagenome (GOLD analysis project Ga0172380, IMG submission 119747) | Leachate microbial communities from a municipal landfill in Southern Ontario, Canada - Leachate well 162 metaG | ecosystem: Engineered > Solid waste > Landfill > Unclassified | place... | reverse complement strand
TGAACCTAAGTTCGGGTGAGAGTAACTTGAATTGTGGAATATCGTCGATATTCCTCAAGCCATAGAGTTTGAGTTTTTTCGGCATTACCATTTTTTCACCTCACGATTTTTTTAGAAAAGAACTAACAGAGGTTCTTTAGAGTTTTTATTATAAAAGTCTTTAGATATCTGTCCTATTTCAATATAAGAAATAGTAGGTTAAAGTCAAAGTGAAAACGGTATTTATTTAGGAAAATTTACTTTCAGTTAAATATGTGTAAATATTCCCCTTATTCTCTTTCGGGGGAGTGTGTAAAAGCCAGACGGAGAAAAATGAGTTATCCCAATACAAATTATTCTTCTCAAAGTGAGTGCTGACAAAAGGTATTGGTTTGGATAAGTTTGGTTTAGGTAACTATACTAAATTTAAGGAGTTACAAAGTGATGGAATTTAAGAAGGTGTCTTTAAAACAAAAAAAGCTGCTCTTTTCAAAGCAGCTTCTTTATTATAAGGTTGTTACCTTACTCATATCATCGAGCTTTACAAATTTTTCATGAAATTTATAACTTTTACCTGCTTTCACAGTCTTAATCACTTTAACGTTTGTAAATGCTGATTGTTTTTTGCCTTTAGCTTTATCTCCAAAGGATTGGGTCTTAGCCATTTTATAATCTCCGTTATTTTAGCACAAAAATATAATAAAAATAACATTTAAAAGGAAATATCAACCTACTTTTGACATAATAAAATCTGCCAGGATATTTCCGGTTTCTTTTAGGTCAAAGTCATCTAATAATTCACTTTTAATATCTACTTCCTCTTTTTTCTGAAGTTTTAGAGTATTTTTCTTCGCTTCATCGCGCTCATTCTTTCTTTTCTCTGCTTTGTCTTTTTCAGCTTTCCTTACATCTTCATTCAAAGAAAAAGTCTTCATCGCTTTCGTCTCTTTGTATTCTTCAATATCTTGTTTTACAAATCCATATTGCGAATCTTTTTCTATTCTCGCTAAATGCTTCTTTTCTAATTCAGGAATATATTTAGTTAGATTGCCATATTTCTGATAATCGGAAGATGCAATTTTATCCCATGGAAGTGCACTTGGTTTTGAGCTCTCCCCATATTCATGTTTATCGTACAATGAAGGTAATTCTATATCCGGTTCTACACCAAGGTTCTGTGTACTGCTTCCGGTAATTCTATAAAACTTAGCAATGGTTATTTTCAATTCACCCGATTTTTCTTTATTGCTTAGAAATCGACTTAAATCGATAAGATTTTGAACTGTGCCTTTTCCATAAGAATTTTCACCAATTATCAAACCACGCCCATAATCTTGGATTGCAGCAGAAAAAATCTCACTTGCTGATGCGCTGAATCTATTCACCATAACCGCTATTGGTCCATCATAAACAATGGAAGGATCAGGGTCTTTATCTACTTCAACTTCACCATTGGAATTTTTTACTTGAACGACAGGACCATCTTTGATAAACAATCCGGTTAATGAGATTGCTTCTTGAAGTGAACCACCGCCATTATTCCTAAGATCAAGGATTACCCCATCGACTTTTTCGGTTTTGAATTTATCCAAAATCTTTTTTACGTCTTTAGTAGTACTTTTATAATCCGGGTCTCCATTTCGAGCTGCTTCAAAATCACTATAAAATGAAGGGAGCTTTATAACACCAAGCTTGAATGGTTTTCCATTTTCTTCAATATTTATAATTTCATCCTTTGCTGCCTGCTCTTCGAGTTTCACTTTATCTCTAACAATTCTTATTTCTTTAGGAATCGCATTTATTCCATCTTCCTTTTTTAGAATAGAAAGACGTACTACAGTTCCCTTCTTCCCTCTAATTAATTGAATAGTATCATCCAATCTCCAACCAACTACATCAACAAACTCGCCATCATCTCCTTGAGCAACAGCAACAATTCTATCTTCCTCTTTTATTAAACCACTTTTAGCAGCAGGACCGCCGGGCACTATCGATACGACAGTTGTATAATCATTCTCAAAACGTAAAGTAGCTCCAATACCCTCTAAAGAAAGTTTCATACTTATATTAAAGGCGTCTGAAGAAGATGGGGACAAATAATTTGAATGAGGATCATAGACCTCCGCAAATGAATTCATGTATAATTGAAATACATCTTCTGCTTCATACTGCAAAATTAATTTGTAATAATTATCATATCTCTTGCCGAGGACATCTACTGTTCCTTTCCAATCTTTACCCGAAAGTTTCAAGTTAAGAGCTTCATTTTTTATTCTTAACCGCCACTCTTCATTCATCTGTTTTTCATTTTCTATCCAAGATGCTTTTTCTCTATCGAGTGTAAACGATTCATCTTTAGTGAAATCAAATTCTGTCTTTAGCAAATCTTTAACATATCTTACTCTTTCACCAAGGCGCTTTTTATAAACATTAAATATCTCGTATGCCGGATTGAGATTACCCATCTTTAAATAGTCATCAATCATTAATTTGTATTTCTGAAATCCATCGATATCAGATTTATAGAAATATAATTTCTGACTATCCATCGATTTAAGATAATCATCAAAAATCAATACCGATAAAGAATCATTAAGAGTAGCCTTACGGTAATGGTAATTTGATAAGAGGTTAGTTAATAATTGATTCTTACGGACTAAAAATTCGTCCGGTACAATCACTTTATTAGTATCTATTTTATGGTCTTTATCTAATACTGATTCAGGGGTCTGAGCATTACAACCCGTAACGAGTACAAACATTGAAAGGAGAAAAAGCAATTTCTTCATAAATAATCCGATTAATTATATTCTTTTATCTAATACATTAAAATAAGATAATAGTTTCAAAAATGACGTTTAAAAACAAAAAAACCGCCCTGAGGCAAGGGCGGTTTAAACGATACTTCTTAACATAATCGAATATACCAAATTTTGCAAATATCAAAATTTAGCGATAAAACCTTTTATAATCCCAACTTTGCTTTTATTTCTTGTGGGATTGCATCTTTATGTACCATTATTGCTACTGTGCGCAATCTAATAAATGGTTCACTCATATACCAAAAACCATCATATTTTCTATCCTTAGTTCCCCAAGAATTTTTAGTAAAATAAAACTTAGTGCCTTCCTGATCTTTTGCCACACCGGTAATGTGCATTAAATGATCATCCGTTGTAGTATAAGTATCAAATGCATCTTGACGGTCAGCTTGAGTAATCTGTTTTTCTTTTTCAGGTAATTTCTTTTCTTCTTTTGTCTGGTCATCCTCTGCGGTTACCGGTACAACTGCATATCCCGGTTTACTATAAAAATTTTCTTTTCCAACATCACCATCCCAAGCTATCGAATATCCTTTATCTATCGCATAATCCATCACTTTCAATATATCATCAATCGGCACATTATAATATTCGTCATCTGTCCAGTTATCAGGAATTTCTAAAACAAATGTTTTATAAAATGGATGATGGGAGAATGAAGTCAATTCAACATAATCGGAAGATTTAATCCCAAGTTCATCAGCAAAACTTTTTGGAGTATATTTTTTCTCTTTGTATTCAAATTCGTCAGGGATTTTACCAAGATATTCGTTCAATGTAAAATCGACAATATTTTTCCAGTTGGTTGTGGTCTTTGTTCCGGTACGTTTGAGAGCGGCTTTTAAAATTCCATCGAGCATATTTTCTAATTCAGCGTGGTTATGTTCTTTATCACCAGGCATAATTCCGCTATACGCTTCTTCGGGCATCGCACCGAATTTATCCATTTGATGCAATACATCATGTGCTTGTCCTCCGGGACCGAAATTTCCCATTCCCATATATCTCATATATTTTGCTGCTTTTATAGGATATGTATTATGAATAATAAACATTTCGGATAAATCATATTCTCCTTTACCCATTCTTATGAGTTCAGTCTCAAGGAATGATGTAGTAGCGAAGTCCCAGCATGTGCCTGTTTTTGCTTGACTTTTTACAGGTGTAGTTTTTAATTCTTTTACCATTGTAAATTCATGGCGGTCTTTTTTCTTATCCTTGTCTTTCTCTTCGTCATCCTGTGCATTTACAAAATTTACGAAACAGAAAAAACCTAACATTAAGAGAAGTAAATATTTTGCTTTCATCCTTCCTCCGGGAAATACCGATTTATTTTATTAGAAAAGTACAACTGCAAAGCGAAATTTATAAATAATATTTAATAAATACACAGATATCTTATTTGTAATTAATTGCATTCGCTATATGCAATTGTTATTTTTAATTTTTAATTGAAACTTGGTCTGCAATGAAAAAGTTCATCATAATATTTATGATTTCAATCCTCACAATTAGCGCACAAGAGAACCCTAAATTCGGAATTGTATTGCACGGTGGTGCAGGAAGCATGACAAAAAAAGTTGTCTCTCCAGAACAAGAAAAAGAATATCGTGCGAAATTAGATGAGGCTTTAGATAAAGGGTATCAAATACTAAAAAATGGCGGCGATGCTTTAGATGCTGTGGAATCAGCAATTCAAGTTCTTGAGGATTCACCTCTATTTAATGCAAGCAAAGGTGCAGTACTAAATGCCGATGGAGATGTGGAATTAGATGCCTCTATTATGAGCGGAAAGGATTTAAGAGCGGGTGCAGTTGCCGGAATTAAGCATATTAAAAGCCCTATAAAACTTGCACGTCTTGTAATGGAAAAATCACCTCACGTAATGATGATCTCCGATGGTGCAGAAAAATTCGCTAATGAAATGGGAGTAGAATTTGTTGATAACAACTATTTTAAGACCGAAGACAGAGTAAACGATCTAAAAAAAATCCAACAACGGGAAAAAGAATCAGAAAAAGAGAAACAAAAAAGTTCTATCGATATTATAAATACATTTGAAAAATTTGGTACAGTTGGAGTTGCGGCTTTAGATAGCAAAGGCAATCTTGCAGCCGGCACTTCGACTGGCGGTATGGCAAACAAGAAATATGGAAGAGTGGGCGATGCGCCTATAATAGGGGCAGGCACTTATGCAGATAATAAAACATGTGCAATCTCTTCAACTGGATGGGGCGAATATTTTATCCGCCTCGGTGTGGCTAAAGATATTTCTGATCTAATGGAATATAAAAATCTTTCTATAAGCGAAGCCGGAAATGAAGTAATTCAAAAAAAATTGCCGGCACTCGGTGGATTCGGTGGTGTAATCGGTATTGATAAAAATGGAAATGTTCTTATGGAGTTTAATACTCCCGGAATGTTCCGCGGTTATCACTTAGAAAAAGGTGAACCGGTAATAAAAATATTTAATGATTAGAAGAGGTGTTAATGGAAATTGCTGTGGTTAATTATTGGGCTGTTTTGTTGTGTGGTGTTGTTTCAATGGTATTAGGTTTCATCTGGTATAATCAATACTTATTTGGAAAAATTTGGATAGAAACTTTAGATATAACAGAAGATGAATTAAAAAAAGGATTTGCTCCTTTTAAAACTTATCCATTAGCTTTTTTAGCCCAATTAATAATGGCTTATGTACTCGCCCGAATAATGACATACGCTGATTTTACTACTATTATCGAAGGAGTTCGTCTTGCTTTCCTCGCATGGATTGGCTTTACTGCAATGACTATGCTTATTAATACATTATACGAACATAAAACATTAAAAAAATTATTCGTTGACGGGGGATACCATTTAATTGTTCTTCTTATTGATGGATTTATAATAGGTGCTTTTTAATTATGAATATTACTACTGTCGTTTTTGATCTTGATGGAACTCTAATGAGTTCTCATAAAACTATCTACCAAGCTACTATTAAAACTTTGGCGGAATGCAATTATAATGTCGATATGCCCGAAGATCAGTTCTATACTAAGATCGGAATGCACTTTGAAGATATATTTAGCGATTTTGGTTTTGTTGTTGAAGATTTCGATACGTTTATTACGAAGTATAAATCGATCTATTTTGAGTATATTGACTTATCAGAAATTTATCCTAATGTAATAGATACAATTAATTATCTGTACGAAAACAAATACAAGATAGCTCTTCTTACTACAAAGGCGCAGGATCAAGCGGATTTAATACTGAAGCATTTTGGTCTTGCAGATAAATTTACATATATAATGGGAAGACGACCGGGACTGGCACATAAGCCCTCACCTGAACCGCTTCTATATATTCTTAAAGAATTAGATACTCTCCCAAAGAACTGTATAATGGCAGGGGATTCAGAATTAGATGTTCTTTGTGGTAAAGATGCAGGTGCTTTTACCGTTGCTCTTTCTTATGGATACAGAAGCAGTGATATATTAAAATCCTATAATCCTGATTTTATTTTCGATGATATCAGTAAACTAAAAAATATATTAAAAAATGGAACCACAGATAAAAGCTGATTTACTTATTAATGAAGGATATGCCCAAATTATCTTTCATAATCCGAAAGGGAACTCTCTCCCTTCATCTCTATTACATCAAATTACAAAGAACATTATCTCTTTGCAGCATAATGATGATGTAAAAGTAATTGTAATCCAAAGCGAAGGGAATGTATTCTGCGGCGGCGCTTCTTTCAATGAACTTTCGAATATTAAAGATTTTGAAACAGGAAAAAATTTCTTTATGGGATTTGCTGATCTATTCCTTGCTATCAAAAACTCACCGAAATTAATAGTAGCCAAGATTCACGGCAAATGTGTGGGAGCTGGAGTTGGTTTAGCTGCGGCTTGTGATTATTCGCTCGCTTCTGCTAATGCCTCCGTTAAACTAAGCGAACTTAGTCTCGGAATCGGTCCATTTGTTATTGGTCCTGTTCTCGAACGTAAAATTGGTCTTTCTAATCTCGCTAAACTCGCAATTGAAGGTGAATGGCTAAGTGCTGAATGGGCTTTTAATGCGGGGCTTTTTAGCAGAATTACATTTTCAAGCGAAGAGATGGAACGTGATATAGAACAGATTATCAATAAGTTTATTATTGCTAATCCCGAGGCTTTAAAAGAATTAAAAAATACTTTATGGAAAGGGACAGAGAATTGGAGCACAATCCTTGAAGAGCGCGCAGCTTTAAGCGGCAGCCTTGTTCTTTCTCCTTTTGTAAAAGATTTTATAAATAAATTTAAAGATTCTTACAAATAATAGAACTTATAGCCCCTTTTCTTGGTTTAATGGTTATTACTAATTATTGGGTGGATATGAATTTCCTATTTATGATACTCTTATTGTTCCTTATTATTATTGTTTTTCAGTTTTATTTTGTTAGAAAAACTTCAAATACAATTCTTCATTTATTTCCTCGAATTAAATTAGAATTATTCAAAAAAATTCGATGGATATTTGTTGCCTATGTTAATCTTCTTCCCGTTGGAATTTTATTAGGAGTAGTTTATTACTTTATAACTAAAGATATTATTGAATTTCCCCCTTTAAGCATAATTATAAATTATCTCTTTGTGCTCCCATTTTGGATCTATTTTGTAATTCTTCTTCAGTCAATTGTTTTTTTCTTAATAATAGATGTAATCAGATTAGTAACTTATCCCGTTTATAAAAAGCATAAAGACCAAATTCTCAATGGTATTTATAAAGCACAATTTGTTCTTGTAATTTTTTTCTCTGTGTATGTCCCAGCAAGAATTATTTATGATTTTAATAGTGTTGAAATCCGTGAAGTGCAATATCATAGACCTGTCGATGAAAGATTAAAATCGGCTAAGATTGTTCTTATTTCCGATATTCAAGCCGATCCATATACAAACGATGCAAGATTAAGCAGATTCGTTAATAAAGTTAATTCTCTTAATCCGGATTTGATTTTAATAGCCGGTGATTTAATTACATCAGGCAAATACTTCGTTGATATTTCCGCAAAATATAGCGGAATGCTAAAATCAAAAAACGGTGTCTATTCATGCGTTGGAGATCATGATAATTGGGTAGATAGAAGCAATACAGAACAAAGTCTCCGTACTGTTGAAGAGGCTCTTGCTAAAAAGAACGTATTTATGCTTGATAACGAGAATAGATACTTTGATATTAACGGTGCGAAAGTAGAAGTCAGTTTTGTTACAAATACTTATGTGGAGACTATTAAGAATGAAGCACTAAAAACTATTACTAATGGAGGTCAGCCGGCTGATTTTAAAATATTCTTAACTCATCAACCAAGACAGAAACTAATTGATGCCGCTATAAAAAATAATTACAACATGTATCTTGCCGGACATACACATGGGGGTCAAATAACTTTACTGTTCCCCTTTATTAATCTTTCACCTACACTATTTGAAACAAACTACGTTAAGGGAGATTTTTATTTTGGCGATATGCTAATGATTGTTACACGCGGACTTGGAATGTCTTTAGCTCCTGTGCGATATAATGCAACTCCTGAAATTACACTCATAACTTTTAAGTAATTAAATCAGCAAGAGAACTATAATCGGCATCAAAAAGCCGTTTATATGTTCTCATTGCATAAGCATCAGTCATCCCTGAAATATAATCGCATATAAGACGAGCTTTTTCTTTCTTGCTTTTTGCATCGCGAACTAATTTATCGTTGAACTCCGGTAGTATCTTAAATTTATGATTATTTTTAATATATCCGGAATGGAACACATCGAATAAACTCTCCACCATTTTATTCCCTTTATACTCCATCTGATGAAGTTGAGTGGATTTGAAAACAATATCTACAGCAATTTTTTTATATAACTCTACTTTATTAAATATTTCCGGTTCGATAACAAGAATGTATTTATATCTATTTGTTTTTTTATCGAGAAAAGTTTTTCTTTTTTCAATTTTTACTGATCGAATAAATTCACCAATTTGATATCCAAATTTTGCCTTGAATTTTCTTTTCTTAATCCACTCTACCATATCATTAATACTTTTTTCGTCCTCGCCGATAACATTATTGTTTTCCGCCCATTTAGTAAGTTTAGCAATATTTATAAACCCACCCGATATACTATCTACTAAATCATTAATAGCATAAGCAGTATCATCAGCCCAATCCATTATTTGACATTCGATACTCTTAAAATTGTTCCGGGCTTCCGGACTCTTGAATTGCTTTGAATAATCCTTTTTATCAAAAACATATTTTATTATTTCAGCTTGTTCGTCATACAAGAAATGATTTTCCGGTTTAGTAAAATCTTTATGGAGTGCTTTGTATTTAAGAATGCCGTCAAGAAATGCACGAGTAGGATTCATACTTCTATGATGATCGTCTTCGCGATAAAATATATCGGTAATAGAACGTAAAGTTTGGGCATTTCCTTCAAATCCACCAAATGGCTGCATTAAGTTATTTAAAATTCTTTCGCCGCTATGCCCAAATGGCGGATGACCAAGATCATGCGCAAGGCAAATCGACTCTACTAAATCAGGGTCAATAAAATATTCTTCATTAAATAGCCCTGTTTCTTTGGACAAAAGGAAATTACAAATTGATCTTCCTATTTGCGCTACCTCTATTGAATGCGTTAAACGGGTTCTATAAAAATCAAATTCGCCGGGAAGAAATACTTGAGTCTTCCCTTGAAGTCGCCTAAATTCAGATGAATGGATAATTCTATCTCTATCAATCTGAAAAGCAGTACGATAATCGTCTATTCTCGTATTATGTTTTAATCTATCGATATCAAAATCATTATAAAATTTATTTTTCATTTTCTCATTCAATCCTTATCTATTTTTAGGAAGAAGGGATTAGTGCTTTTAATAATCCATCATTGAATTGATTTGTATTGAGATCATATATTCCGAAACCGGAACAAAACTCCCAATAATGAAAACTGATTTTAGAAGCCGTTGCCTGAGAAGCTATAAACGCAGTCCATCTAATTCGTGAATCAATATCCGCCTTTGAATAAGAGCCGAATTCACCAATATTTAGCGGCACTTTTTTAGCATTTGCCCAATTAATCATTATGTTGAAATCATTTATGACAGCATTTTTTTCTGCCGATGTGGCATTCCATCTTCTTCCCAACCAAGCATTAGCTCCATCCACCCATTCAGCTCCTTGGTGTGTAAATTCAAATGGATTGTAATAATGGAACGAGACTATAACATTATTTTCATTCGCCGGTAATGTTAGCCCGCTTAAACCACTTACTCCACCCCAATTAGATAAACCGATTAATACGGTTCGTATCGGATTAGTTTTCCTAATTATAGTTAATGCTTCTTTATAATACTGATCCCACAACTGTGCAGTCATTGCACTATTCGGTTCATTTAATATTTCAAAGAAAACCTTGTTTGTTTGGCTCTTATAACGTTCAGCTATTTGTTCCCAAAGTTTTAGGAAACGTTCTTTTTCGGCTGCAGGAGTTACCATTATTTCATCGTAATGATGAATATTGATAATTATTGCCAAGTTGTATTTAATTGCCTGATTAATTACCCAATCTATTCGTGAAAAGAAATTTACATCGATAGTATATGGTGATGATTTAAGTGCATGAGCAGACCATTTGATCGGAACGCGGACAGAATTAAATCCCGCATATTTTATTAAAGCAAAATACTCTTCTTTTACAAACACCCCCCATTCGCCTTCGGTTGGCGCTTCAAGAGCATTCCCAATATTTACACCCCTTCCGAGAAGTTCATTCTGGCTGAAGACATAATCATCTCCAACTTCTGTTGGTGCCGATGAAACAGGATCATCCGAATTATTACAGCCGACAATTGTAATTATAATCAATAATAGTAGAGGTATAAACTTTATTCTTATCATTTTTTTTCAGAGGGATTAATTTTTATTTTTTGATTTAATAATACTTTTGAACCTGCACCGAGACTTAAGACTGTTCTCATTGCTTCTTCAACCGGATAGTCTATAATTGTAACGTTGTCTTCATGAATATGGTAAATATAACCTCCTGTGGGTGCAGGTGCAGAAGGTACGAATACTGTATAGTAATCATCAATTTGATCTGTTATGAATGCAGTGATTAATGTATTATTACCGAAAGGTCTTACTAAGGCAACCCCTTTAAAAAGTATCTTCTCGCCACCGAATAACTGTATTACTGTTTCCTTAATTATTTTATATAAGGGTACTCTCTTAAGAAAACGTTCTTCCATAAATTCAAAAAATATTTTTCCAATTTTTGTTTGAACAACTAAACCAACAATAAAAAATATTATAAGCATTATAGCAATAGCGATAATAGAAGCTACCATTGTTTCTATTTTTGTCGTTTCTATTAGTAGGTTTGTAATCGGACGGATATATGATGTAAGAAAATCGTAAAACCATTTTAATACAAATATTAATACTATTATCGGTAGCACAATAAGGAAGCCGCCGAAAAGTGTTGTCCGTATGAATATCTTTAATTTGCTCATTTTATCCAATTATTGAATTGTCAAAGTTAAGCAAAAATTTTTATCATCTCATTAAATTTTGAAAGGAAAGCAAAATTGATTTATCTTTTCAACAATGAAAATATCTTTAATTAAAAATATCGCCTTAATTATTGCATTCTTTCTTTTTTCAGTTTCGTGTAGTAAAAAAGAAGTGAATCCTTTATCCGGGCCTGAATATTTCTTGAATTATCATTTTGATGAAGTTAATTCTGATTCTTTATTTTCTTTTAAAGAGGCAAATTCAAAAGACTTTCTTTTACTTCTCAATAAAGGTTATGATAAACTCCAAATTATAAAACTCTTAAAAATATCTTCAATTCAATATGATGATCTAATCAATTCGCTCTTTGGAGATGGGTTAATCAAAAAAATAGATACAAAAATATTCATCCCTTCATTTCCAATAATAGATTCTAACGAAATTAAAGAGATAAGAAAACTTTCAGAACCTATCGGTGAAGATATTGCGTTAATAATAATAGATAGATTAAAGATCCTTGAAGGAGAGATGGCTAAGTTTCCTTCCTATTCTCCTATTAATTATAATCTTAGGAGTTTCCTTTTTTCAGAAGTGCTATTAAATCGATGGCAGATAAAAAACATTAAAGAAAATTTTATAAAAAGTAGAGCACCTGAAAGAGAAGGAAGACATCTGTATATCTCGCTAATTGAAGGCGATTCATCGATATGTAAAAATCCGTTTGAACTATTTATAAATAAAGACTTAATACAAGATGGAAATGTTTACCATAATATAGCAGACGTAATCAAAAATGATTTATCTAATTACTTAAATATAAAAAGAGGACTATTCTTGGAAAGTTATTTAAAATCAAATTTGAAAAAGACGACATCTTTCAAAGAATACAATTTTTGGATTTATCAATTTATAGTAAAAGGGGCCATACAATCATTAATAAAGCATGGGATTATTATACCACCTAAAGCATAATTTAAATATTCTTAATCCATTTAATGTCGCTGAAACACTATGCGGAAAACCGAACCTTTATCTTTTACGCTATGCGCTTTGATTGTAGCATTATTGAGATCACAATATTTTTTTACAAGGGATAATCCGAGTCCATTTCCTTCATACCTTCTTGTATATCCCACTTCTTCTTTCAAAAATGGTGTGAATAGTTTCTGCATAAATTCAGTAGACATACCAATTCCAGTATCCGCTATTTGAACAAAAAACGAATCAGTGCTAATATCTTCAATAATTATCTGAACTCTTCCTTTTTCTGTAAATTTAATTGCGTTTTCTATTAGGTGCATAAATACTCGACTTAAAGAATAATTATCTCCGGCAATTACAGTCGATTTACATTTACTTTCCAAAGAAAAGAGTAGATTTTTCTTATTTGCAAGCGGGATAAATTCATCAAATAATTTCTGAACAATATCGTTTTTAAGATCGAATATTTCTTCTTTATAGCTATAAGTATCGGTAGTAAGCTCACTCATATCAAGTACTAATTCAACAGTACGCATTATCCTGCCACTTTCTTCTAATATTGCATCCACAATCGTAACATTATCATCACTTAAATCGGCTCCTAATTCTTCCTTTAGGAAAGTAGATGAATTAACAATTACATTTAGAGGAGTTCTTATTTCATGTGATATTTGCGATAAAAACTCGGTTTTTAATTTATCAGATTTCTCGGCTCTAATTTTAGCATCAATTATAGCACGTTCAGCCCGCTTGCGTTCAGTTATATCTTCAATTGACCCCTCATAAGATTCAACTTCACCTCTATCATTTTTAATTGCGCGGCTGCTTTCTCTTACGAAAATTCTTTCACCATTTTTCTTTCGCCATTCTGACTCAAAACCAATTACTTTTTCATTTTTTTCAATTAATTCAGAAAATTTTTCTTTTGCAGTAATATCAAGATAAAAACTATATGTCTTATTTTGAGCTAATTCATCAAATGACTGAAATCCAAGCATAGTAATTAATGCTTTATTAGCCATTGTTATTTCGCCGGAAGTATTTGTTTTATAAATACCAAGTGCTGAATTTTCGTATAGACTTCTAAAGCGAGTTTCGCTTTCCATCAGTGCTTTTTCTGCGGATTTCCGTTGAGTAATATCTTGTTTAATTGCTACAAAATTAAGAATGATTCCTTCACTGTTTTTTACAGGAGTTATCACCATTTCTTCATCGTAATAAGAACCATCTCTTTTCCTATTTCTAATTTCCCCTTTCCAAGTTTCACCTGCTAAAATAGTGCTCCACATTAAATCGTAATAATCATTTTTTTGCATTCCCGATTTGAGGATATTCGTCTTTTTCGCCAATGCTTCTTTTGATGTAAAACCCGTTAACTTGGTAAACGCACTATTAATCCACTGAATCATACCATCTTTATCAGTAATAACTATTGCATTATCAGCTACTTCTAAAGCTGTACTTTGAAGCGCAAGTTGATCTTGAATTGTTTTTTGTTCGGTGATATCAGTTATAAATCCTTCTAAAGCGATAAGATCATCATTTGCGGAAAAAATTCCCATTCCTTGTTCATAAACCCATTTTTCAAAACCCTTCAAAGTTTTTATTCTATACATCAATTGATATGGTTTACGTGATTCTACTGCATTTTGAATTGTATGCCAGACTCGAGCTTTATCATCGGAGTGGATTAAATCGCCATACGATATTACGCGGTTATCTATAAGTTCTTCAGCTTTATACCCTGTTATTCTATGACATCCTTCGCTAATATATTCCATCCTATAATTTGGGTCATTCGCACATCGATAAACTATCCCGGGGAGATTACCTATTAGAGTACTTAATTTTCTTTCACTTTCGATTAATGCAGTCTCAGTTCTTTTTTTCTCGATCGTTTTCTTTTTTAAATCCTCTTTTGCCGTATTTATATCTCTATCATATAAATTTTTCTGTCTTTCATATTTGAAGAAAACAAAGATTGCAATAAAAGTTAATGATAAACTCCCGATCATTAAACCAAGTTGAATATTAGAAAATATTGTAGATTCACTTTTTAAAATGCTCTTTAGTCGGTTATCTATTCTATCAGATAATCTCGATATATCCGAATAAACTTCGTTCCATTCTTTCTTTAGAGAAATATTTCTGCTTTCTGCTTCACTAATTGAATTAGAAAGTGATCGGAACCGAACTAAAAGCGATTGTAATTTTTCGGTATCTTTTTTAATTGATTCATTGCCAGAAATATTAAAGATTAAGTCTAATGAGTTTTTCTCTTTTGTAAGTTTTTCATTATAAAAATTTACTAATTCAAGATGCTCCCATGCTTGTTTTACAGATTCTTCATCTTTTGTCCCAATATTATTCAATAATAGCATTTTTGATTGAGCGAGATTCATTTTCATTTCGATACTGGCATCGAAAAGGGCAGAGTAGTTATTATTTAAGCGCACTCCCATAAATAGGCTTACTGCAAAGGCAATAGCCAAAATTACACCAAAGGAAAAAATTACCAGGTAAAATCTTCTGAATGGAGAATTTAATTTAGATAGATGACTCAATATCAATACCTTATCAATAGTGTATTACTAAAATAATGCAATAATCGAAATTTATTACCGATTATTCTTACATATTTGTTATTTGGTAGCAAATAACCTGCCAAACTAGATAAATTCAGAATATTTGACTCAATTCTATTTATACTAACTACTTTTTAGATTTATAATTGGAAGAATAATTTCATATATTTTATTTATTAAAAATGAGCTGTATGGAAAGACAAAACTTCGATAGCGTTGTAAAATTCTTCGTTTCGGTTATTGGAATTATCGCAATTCTTGCGGTTCTTAAAGAATTGCAGGCGCTCTTTATTCCCTTTGTAATTGCGTATTTTTTGTTTTTTATTTTCCATCCCGTTAATGTTTATTTTGAAAAGAAAAAAATTCCACAAGCAGTAACAATAATTCTTGATGTAGTTTTAATGGCATTGGTTATTTGGGGCTTGTCCCGCCTCGTGCTTGGTTCTGCGTCTCAAATTAATCAAGAATTGCCATTATATATAACAAAGTTAAACCACATTGTAAGTACCGCTGCAATTTCACTTGGAGTTCAAGATAAAGCTTATACCGACTTTCAAATAGACCAATTGTTTAGCATGTTAGATGTTTCTGCTATTGCTGAAGGGTTTTTTAGTACGACTCTCTCCTTTATATCTACCGTGGCTTTGGTACTCTTCTTTTTTATTTTTATCAGCAGCGGGCATGATAAAATCTATGAGGCAATTAAAAATCGATTTGAAGAAAAAGACCTTGAAAAAAAAGAAGAAAATCCTACGGAAGCATTCAATATTAAAGATACATTCAATCATATTGTCCAACAAGTTCAAAAATATATTCTTACAAAATTCTTGATTAGCCTACTTACCGGAACAATAATAGGTACTGTTCTATATTTATTTAATGTAAAATTCTTTTTTATCTGGGCATTACTTACCGTGTTTCTAAATTTCATACCAAATTTTGGTTCAATCATTGCAGTGCTTTTCCCCGCGCTGATGTCTTTAATACAATTCGATTCATTCGGATATACACTTCTTATACTTGGAATAATGATAATAATTCAAAATATAATAGGTAATATTGTAGAACCGAAGGTGTTTGGAAGCAGCCTTGGAATTAATCCGATTGTAATATTAATTTCATTAATTGTATGGGGTTATATTTGGGGAGTAGTGGGAATGCTTCTATCAGTACCATTAACAGCCATTCTCAAAATCACACTTACCGGCTCAAAATCACCCAATCTTCGTCTTATCCGAGAATTAATGAGCAATTAATCGCCATTTTTAGCAAAACCCCAAGTAATAGGTCATATCTTTTTTTGATGCAAGAACTACTTTTTTTTATTATATTCATTTCATTAATAATTAATGAATAATAAATAAAATAAGTATAAGAACAAGATGGTCCAAGCAAGGCAATTGCTATTCAACGGGAGACTGATTGAGTAGAGGAAAGTCCGAACTCCACAGAACAAGGTGCCGGGTAATACCCGGGAACTAAGAAACTTCGGTTTCTAAAGTTACGGAAAGTGCCACAGAAAATACCGCCAAATTAAGAGAGCCGTGATAGGATACCAATGGTATCTGTTCATTGATAATCTAATGGTAAGGGTGAAAAGGCAGGGTAAGAGCCTACCGCTTTCTCGGTAACGGGAGAGGTCCCTTTGGGAGTCCTTTTTAGGAAGGATCAAGGTAAACCACACACTGGAGCAAGGTCATGTAAGAAGAGCTTTTTTGCTTTTTGCAAAAAACAAAGTGGTTCGCTTTGTTGTCTCTTTGGGTAGATCGCTTAGATCGTATTAGTAATAATGCGACAAGATAAATAATTGCCGCCTTCTTAAATGAAGGTAACAGAATTCGGCTTATTTGCTTGGACGTTCTTATTCTTTACTGCGGAAAATAGAAATGCAAAAAACCCGCTGGAGAATAAAAGATATTCCCGATGAAAAATCGGTATTGGCTTTAGCCGATAGTTTGAATATTTCCAATTCGCTTGCCGCTCTTTTAATACAAAGAGGGGTTACGAATTTCTTTGAAGCAAAATCCTATTTCCGTCCTTCATTGGATCTATTGCACGATCCATATCTAATGGATGGAATGGCAATAGCCTCCGCCCGCGTTTTGAAAGCTCTTACCGATAATGAAAAAATTTGTGTGTATGGTGATTATGATGTTGATGGTACTTGTTCTGCTGCATTAATGTATCTATTTCTTAAAGAACTCGGAGCCGATGTATTTACTTATATACCAAATCGAATTACAGAAGGTTATGGTATCTCCAAAATGAGCATTGATATAATTAAGGAGAAAAACACCTCTTTAATTATCTCGGTTGATTGCGGCATTACGGCTGTTGATGAAATTGAATATGGAAATACACTCGGTATCGATACAGTTGTATGCGATCACCATCAAGCAAAAGATGTTCTGCCACCTGCTCATGCGATATTAGACCCGATTAAACCGGGCTGTAACTACCCATTCAAACATCTTTCAGGTGCAGGTGTAGCATTTAAATTAGCGAGAGCTGTCGGTGCTCGTATTGGCAAGAAATCACTCCCACTAAAATATCTCGACCTCGTGGCATTAGCAGGAGCGGCAGATATAGTTCCTCTTCTTGATGAGAATAGAACTTTAGTGCGTGAAGGGCTTGATTTAATTAATGCAAATCCACGTCCCGGAATTTTGGCTCTTCTAAAATCTGCGAAGATTGAACCGGGGAATTTATCCGCCGGTCAGATAGTCTTTACAATTGCCCCTCGCATAAATGCTGTGGGAAGACTTGGAGATGCTAATAGAGCAGTCGAATTATTTACCACCACCGATCCGAAACGTGCAATTGAATTAGCTTCTGTTCTTGAAGGAGAAAATTCGGCTCGCAGAAAAATAGATGAAAAAACTTTTGGCGAAGCTCTTAAATTAGTGGAAGACGAACATGATCTTGCTGCTGATCTCGGAATTGTACTTCATAGTGGCGATTGGCATCCCGGTGTGATTGGTATTGTTGCTTCCCGCTTGGTCGAAAGATATCACCGCCCCTCTGTGATGCTTACAACTATCGATGGGGTAGCAAAAGGATCGGCACGAAGTATTCCCGGATTCAATATCTATGAGGCACTTCAAGCTTGCGAACATCTTCTTCTTCAATTTGGCGGGCATGAAGCTGCTGCCGGACTTGCTGTTGAAATTGACAAGATAGATATATTCAAATCAGAGTTTAATATTGCTCTAAAAAAATGTATGACTCAAAAGGATGTGATACCGGAAATTTCTATTGACGCTAAACTTGTATTTTCCGAAATTACTCCTAAATTTTTTAGAATCTTAAATCAATTTTCGCCATTCGGTCCAGGCAATAGTAAACCCGTTTTCCTTAGCGAAGGTGTTTCATTAGTTTATCAACCTCGTATAGTTGGCACTAATCATCTTATTGCAACATTTAAACAAAATGGTGGAGATAAGGTTTTTGATTCAATCGGTTTTAATCTCGGTGATTTTATTGAATTTATTGAAAAAGACCGCGACTTGCTTGATATTGTATATACTTTGGAAACAATCAGTAAAGATGGAAAACAATTTCCTCAATTAAGATTGAAGGATATTCGGATACATGAGAATAATAGGAATTGATCCCGGAACAATTATTACAGGGTTCGGCGTTGTTGATTATAATGGCAATGAATTAAAGTATGTTGCTTCGGGAATAATTAATATTCCTGCTAAAGATGAAATGGCTAATCGATTGGAAGTGATCTATGATTCGATCGATGAGAAGATAAAACTATATAAACCGACTGAATTTTCTATTGAGACTGCTTTTTTTAACAAGAACGTTCAATCGGCTCTAAAGATTGGATATGCAAGGGGTGTTTCGCTCCTTGCGGCTGTCCACAATAAGCTCAATATAAAAGAATATTCCCCGCGTGAAATAAAAAAATCAGTTACAGGAAAAGGTGCTGCAACAAAAGAGCAGGTTCAATTCATGGTAGCAAAAATTCTATCTCTTAAAACAGAAAAAGTAAAATTCGATGAAACTGATGCGCTTGCCGTTGCTATCTGTTATTCGTTTAAGTCTCTTTCCGGTGTAGTAAAATCAAAGAACTGGAAAGATTTTATAAAAGCTAATCCCGAGAGAGTAATTTTATGATTGGTTATATATCAGGAAAATTTTTATCAAAGAAACCGAATAAAGTTTTAGTCGATGTTAATGGAGTGGGTTATTTAGTAAATATCTCATTGAATACATTTGAGAAACTCGAAGGCAAAACTGAAGCATCGTTTTATACTTATTTAGTTGTTCGTGAAGATGCGCTCGATTTATATGGTTTTATTACTACCGCAGAGAAAGAGATGTTCGAGCTTCTGATTAGTGTTAATGGTATCGGTCCAAAGGTTGCTCTAAGTGTTCTTTCGGGAATACAACTCTCTGATCTAAGAGATGCAATCTCTTCAGGGAATATTGCACGCATAATTTCTACTCCCGGTATTGGACGAAAAACTGCCGAGAGAATGATTATTGAACTTCGAGATAAAATTAATGCTCTTTCACATTCAGCAGAATTGGGTGAGACGGGCGGAGTTCAAATAAAAACTTTTACAGCACGCAATGATGCCATTACAGCATTAACTAATCTTGGTTATAATCCTAAAGTTGCCGAGCGTGCTGTTCGAGATTGCTTAACTAAAAATCCGGATGCTAAGATAGAAGACTTAATTAAGGATTCGCTTACCGCTCTTAATAGTTAGATTTAAGTAAGGAATAATTTATATGAACATACAGATATTTGGTACGGTAAAGTGCTTCGATACAAAAAAATCAGAACGCTATTTTAAAGAACGAAAAATCTCATATCATTTCAGGAATCTTGCAGAGAAGGGAATCTCTCCGGGTGAATTGGATAGCATCAAACGTGTTTTCCCGGTTGAAGAATTAATAGATACCGAAGGGAAAAGATATCGTGAACGCAATTTAAAATTTATGACACACGATATCGAAACGGAATTGCTTAATGATCCTCTACTTTTCAAAACCCCGATTGTTCGTAATGGTAAAGAAGTTACTCTCGGTTACCAACCCGACATCTGGAAAACCTGGACAGAGTGAAAATAATTTATTGTTTCAAACTGCACAGTTTCGCTCTCAATTTTACTCAATTGTACTAGATTGCATCATTCTGCACAATATAGTTTCTACTTGCACTACCCTGCACTTATTTGTAATGTTATCGATTGCACCGAAATGGTTCTAATAAAAGTATTTAAAAAGTCGTTTACTTTTCTCACTTATTTTCTGGACCTGAAAAGGCGGGGCTCAGGATTCCTTTTTCTTTGAACTGCTCAACTAAGTTATCATAACCTTTGAACTGAATAGCATCCCATCCCATCTTGCGAGCACCTTCGGCATATTCAGCAATGTCGTCTATAAAGATATGTTCCTCAGCAGGTAACCCGGTAAATTTCATTACCGTTTGATATATTTTTTCTTCCGGTTTTACTGCACCAGCCTGGTGCGATAAAATGAGTTTATCAAAATTCTCTAAAAATTTATAATGTCCCCATCCATATTCTTTATGTATTTCATTTGTATTTGAAAGGAGAACAAGTTTATATTTTTTCTTTAATTCCGGCAGAAGTGAAGTTACTTTTCTATCTTCTTTGAAAACAGACGAATAAGCAATACAAAATTCTTCATCGCTAAGTTTTTCACCTGTCCATCTATGTATGGCATCTAAAAATTCTCGGCGAGAAACTTCACCTCTTTCAAAACTTCTATGAACATCGTAATATTCATTATATAATTCTTCAAATTTTTTACCAAGTCCTTCTTCAATAAAATCTAATTTTGCTAATAAAAGTGAATAATTGAATGGTATTAAAACATTACCAAGATCAAATACAATTACAGAATAATTTTTCATATTTACTCATTTAGTGATAATTATCAGTTCAATAAAAATAATTATTTCCCGTTGCAACTACTAGTTAACCAAATAAAAAAAAAGCTGTCTCAAAAAAAATGAGGCAGCTTAATTTTTAATACTATAATCAAATGAATTTTCTATTCAGCAGCTAATTCGGGTGATTTTTTCTTAAATAACCCCGATACCTTCCCAAATAATTTCGGAATGCGTTCTCTATATTCTTCTACTTTTGTATATACAACAGGCACTACGATAAGTGTAAGGAATAATGAGCTCGTCAATCCTCCGATTAGTACCCAAGCTAAACCGGTCTTCCATTCCGAGCCGGAACTCGTAGATAATGCAATCGGCATCATACCGAAAATCATTGTAAGAGTAGTCATAAAGATTGGTCTTACTCTCATACGAGCCGCATCAATTAATGAATCTTTAACCGATTCTCCCATTCCTCTCATATAATTAGTTCTATCGACAAGAAGAATTGCATTTTTGCCCACAAGTCCCACAAGCATAATCATACCAAGTATTGTAAATACATTTAGTGATTTCATAGTTAAAGCTAATGCAAGCAAACCGCCCACAATAGCAAGCGGAATTGAAAACAAGACCACAAATGGATAAACAAATGAATCATATAAACCTACCATTACGAGATAGGAAAATAACACAGCAGCCATCATCGCAAGACCCAAATCGCCAAATGCTTCCTTTTGGTTTTTCACATCACCACCAAATGAGTAGGTGGTTTCATTAGGCAGTCTCACGCTTTTCATCTCCTCAGTAAACTCTGCAGAAATAGTTCCGGTAGGTCTTCCAATTACCTGAGAAAAAACCGTTACAGCCGCATTTCTATTCTGTCTTTGAAGATTCGATGGTCCAGTAGTCCTCGAAATATCTGAAAACTGTTTTAAATAAATTAGTTGACCTTTTTTGTTAGTAAAAGATAAATTACCCAAATCTTCAGTAGCTGATCTATTAAATTCATCTAACTGAACACGCAAGCTATATTCAGTATTGCCCTCGCGGAACTTGGATTCGTCATCTCCTGTAAGAGCAACACGAAGAGCACCTCCGACTTCTGCAAGTGACAAACCAAATGAATTTAATTTCTGACGATCTATTTCGATTTTAGTTTCCGGCTTACCCTGTTCAGAAGATAAACGCAAGTCAGTTGTCCCCGGAATTTTTGTTAATACTTTTTCAATTATATCGGCAGCTTTATAAACGCTATCTACATTAGTGCCGTTTACTAATAATTGGATAGGAGTCTGATTAGCAACACCGAAAATGCCGATGGGATTATAACGAGCTTCAACACCGGGGATTCTCATTGCTTTTTCTTTAATCTCCTGTCCGATTTCATCTGTACTTTTTTCTCTCTGATTTTTCGGAACGAGAGTTACGTTAATCTCAGATGAATTATTAGATGCAAACCCTATAAGTCCCTCACTCGAAGCACCGGCATTTACAAATACTCTTTCCACTCCCGGAGTCTTCATAATCATGTTCTCTACTTCTTGAGAGATTCTATTTGTTTCCTCAATCTTAGCACCCGGAGGAAGTTTTACCGTGAGTGCAAATTCACCTCTATCAGCTACTGCCATAAATTCGCCACCAATAAATCCAAAAGGAACTAAAGCAACTGAAGCGAAGAATATTACAATTGTTCCAACAAATACTTTCGCCTTATTTTTAAAACTCCAGTTAAGAATTGAAATATAGAACTCAGTGAAATTTTTGAATTTAGCTTCGAACCAGATTGCGAATTTTCCCAATAAAGTTCTATTAGTTAATCGTTCTACTTTTGCAAACCTCGAAGCAAGCATAGGAGTAATAGTAAACGAAACAAACAGACTAAGTAATGTGGAAACCACAACCACAATAGAAAACTGCCTCATAATATTACCGATTATACCGCTAGTTAATGAGAGTGGGAAAAATACTGACACATCCACCAACGTAATTGCAAGAGCTGCGAATCCAATTTCGTTTCTTCCTCTTAATGCGGCAATCCGTTTCTCTTCCCCTTTTTCGAGATGATGATAAATATTCTCCAATACCACAATAGAATCATCTACGAGAATACCAACCACTAATGATAGTGCAAGAAGTGTCATTAAATTAAGTGTAAAATCCAAAGCCCACATCGCCATAAATGTTGTAATTAGTGATGAAGGAATTGCAACCAAAACTATTACTGAATTTCTGATGCTATGTAAGAAAAGCAGCATCACCAATGCAACGAGAAAAACTGCGATTAAAAGATCTGTCTTTACTGCATTCGCTGCATCTATTGTATAAATTGATCCATCTTGCGATATTGTATATTTAAAGCCATAATCTGCAAAAGTGGTTTCGAGTTCTGCTAATTTTAATTTTACTAATTTACTTACATCCACAGCGTTGGCATCGGTCTGCTTAAGAACATTTATCGCAATTGTACTTTTCCCGTCTATACGTGAAATATTGGTTACATCTTTTATTCCATCTTCTACTTCTGCTATATCAGAAAGTTTTATTTCACTGCCTGTTTTAGAAGTTCCGATTGCAAGATTTCTTACTTGCTCTAAACTTGAGAACTTACCTGCTATTCTTACTATATATTGTTCATCGCTATCTTTAATTTTTCCTGTTGGAAAATCAAGATTAGAATTTTTGATTGTTTGAGTTACCTGCATAATCGATAACCCGTAAGCTTTCAATTTTTCCATATCGAGATTTATTTTTATCTCTCTTTCATTACCGCCAATTAAAGCAATCTGTCCAACACCGGCAACCTTTGACAGCTCAGGTTTTACCTTATCTTTTACGAATTGAAATAATTCCTTATCCGATAAACTCCCCGATACACCGAGACGAATTACAGGAATCTCATCCAATGCAATTTTAGAAACTACCGGAGACTTTACTCCATCAGGTAATGATGAAAATATTTCATTTACTTTTCTTTGAGCATCTTGTAGTGATATATCTACTTTTGCTGATTGAAGTAATTCAATCGTAACAAAAGAAACGCCTTCCATAGATGTACTTTTTATTTCGCTTACTTTATCCAATCCAGATACTGCATCTTCGAGCGGTTTCGATACACCTGTTTCCACTTCGTTCGGGGATGCACCCGGGTAAATCGTTGTAATTGTAATTACTGCCGGACTAAACTTAGGGAGTAATTCATATTTCAATTTCTGAAAACTGAATAATCCCAAGATTATAAATGCCGCGAAAATTACAATTATAAGCGATGGTCTTTTTATTGATAATTCGGTTAATGTCATTTTTCTTATCCTTAATTAACTATCTTTACTTTTACGTTGTCGTCAATATTATTCTGCCCACTTACTACAACCTTTTCACCCGCCTCTAAACCTTCCAATACCTCTACTCTTACACCAGCTTCTTCGCCTAAAATTAATTTTTTCAATTTAGCTATTCCGTTTTCAACTACATAAACTTCCGGCTCTTTAATGCTTCCAAGTAATGCTTCTCTCGGTATAGTTAATGAACCTACTTTAGTAGAAGTAGAGAAACTTACTTTAGCAAACATACCTGCTTTTAATTTCTGCACACCGTTATTATAAACAGCCACTTCAATTGGATAAGTATGTACTTCATCTGCTTTAGAGCTTATTGTTTCAATTTTTCCTTCAAATACAGTTCCAGGAAATACATCTGTCGTTACTTTTACTCTATTACCTGTTTTAATTTTGAATACATCCTGCTCGGCTACATTCACTTTCACCTTTACTTTTGATATATCCACAACATTCCCGATTACCATTCCGGGGTTAACCATAGTACCTAAATCAACATTCCTCGAAGTAACGTATCCGGAAATTGGTGTCGTAATTTTCGTATCGCTTAATTGTTTTTTCGCAACTATATATTGAGATTCAGCATTTGCTAACTGCAACTTAAAATTATCCATTTGTGCATCAGTAGCAGAGCCCTGTTTTAGAAGAACTGTATATCTTTCAAAATCTTTTTTAGATTTTTCATAATTAGCTTCTGCACTCATAAAAGCAGCCTTTTTTAATTCATCATCTATTTGTATTAAAATAGAGCCCGCTTGCTTGTAATCGCCGACTTGAGTATTAACGGAAACCACTTTGCCTTGAGTTTCCGAAACTATATTTACATCTTTATCTGCATTGACTGTACCTATAAGTGAAATATCTTCACTAAGTGAACTGCTTGTAACCGATTGTACAGATACATAAAATACATCTGTTGCCTTCGGTGCTGCCTTTGCCTGCATTTTCGATTTATTATAAAATAGTACTGATACTATTACTACAACTATCAAAACAGGGATTGCGAATAACTTTGCTTTTTTCATTTTTATTCCCTTTTTATAATCTTTTTATTCTTTACCTAATGCTTTCTTTAACCGTGCTTTTGATAATTCAAAATCGACTAAAGAATTTGTATAATTTATTTTTGCCGAGAGAAGCGAAACTTCTGCGTCGATTGCATCGGTACTCAAAGCAGTGCCCCCTTTGAACCGCTCCGAAGTAACTCTCATATTTTCTTCTGCTTGTTTAACTGTTAATTCCGAAAGTTCTATTCTTCTTTTTAATTGATTAACCAATAGATAATATTGATTGACTTCTAAAGAGACACCGTCTTTGATAATTCCGAGAGCATCAACACCTTGCGCTAATTGAGCTTTTGCCTGTTCGGTCTGATGAGCCGTAGTAAGCCAATCCCATATATTCATACTCAAATTCACTCCTACATCCCAAGTAGAATTAAATTTATCTTCAGCAGGAACGATTCTTTGATTTGGACGACTATAATATAAATTACCCGATACACTTATTTGCGGATACCATCCTGCTTTTGCGGCGGTAACACCATATTCAGCAGCTTTTACCCTTAACTCAGCTGCCTTAACTTCAGGTCTTTCATCTATTGCCGAATTAACTAATGTATTTAATTCACCAAACTCTGCTTCGCTTCTTTTTACTTCAGAAGCAATTTCAATTTCAGTAGTAAGCGGAATACTTAATACATTATTTAGTCCGATCATTGCTAATCTTACATTATTCCCTGCATCTAACTGTTTTAATTGGGCATCGGATAACTGCACTTCAAATTTCAATTTATCATTCGTAGTTAATAAACCTGCATTTAATAAATTCGTTGCATCATTTACGTGCGCCTGAATCATACTAACGTTTTCATCTATTACTTTTTTCATCTGCTCGGCTTTGAAAAGATTCCAATAAGCATTCTGAATGTTATAGATTAAGTCCGATTGATCTTTTTGGAAATCTTCTTTTGTGGCTTCATAATTCTTACTTGCTATTTTAGCTCCACTGAGCAATCTAAAGCCTGCAAATAAAGGCTGTGCAACTGTCAATTGTGTCGTATAATTATCCAATATAGAGGGAGATACAACAAAATTTCCAAATGGAGTATTAATTTCAAAAGGATCGACTTCGCTTAATCTTCTATAACCTGCATTGAATTTTACTGAAGGAAGCAAGCCTGCGATTACTTCTTTTTTGCGTGCTTCTGCGGCAACAACTTTCATAGAAGAAGCATCCAATGTTTTACTGTTTTTTAATCCCGTCTGAATTGCATCTTCTACAGTCATTTTAATTTTTTCTTGTGCATTTCCGATTGAAGTTAAAGCAATCATCAATCCGATTATCAAAAATGATTTTTTCATTATCTGACTTATTCCTTGTTTATTTTAATTTCTATTTGTTTGTAGTTCTAATTTCTCTTTTAATACAGAGAACACTTTTTCAAATTCATTTGTTTTATCGAAAAAATAATCCGCTCCGATTGAACAGCATTTGGAATTGATTCCGCCGATCGGATAATTTGTAAGAACGATAACCGAAGTATTATACTTTTTCTCTTTTATTAATTTTAGTATATCAATTCCGTTACCATCCGGGAGTTGGATATCGAGGATTAAATAATCGGGAGTCTCTTCTTTAATTTTTTGTAATCCATCACTTAATAATTCAGCTTCCCATAGAATTTTTATTTCCGGGTATTGATCTATTTTTTCTTTTATTCGATCTTTTATTATTGTGGAATCTTCTACTATTGCAACAGTCATAAAAATCTACATTATCTCTTATTTTACATAACTAAACATAATACTTGAAGAAAAGTTCAACAATAAGTGTTATGCGGAAAGATTTGTGGGATATATGGAAAGGGCTTGTAGTCTATCGATTACAAAAATAGAAACCTTGATTAAAACACTCACATATAAGGGAAACTTGAGTGGTTTCACAAGCGGATGCAATCCTGCATTTAGCTATAAATTCTTAATAGATGCCTACCAAAAATTAGTAGTTTGCTTTGGTGGATTTTCTTATTCTAAGATTTTGTGCTTCATTGCATAATGGGTGAGTTCTACATCATTCTTGAGTTTTAACTTCTCTAATAATCTATCGCGATAAGTGCGCACGGTCTTTACGCTTATAAAAAGCTCTTCCGCCACTTCATCGGCATCTTTGCCCGATGCAATCATTCGGAGTACTTGATATTCCCTGTTTGATAAAATATTTATTGGCGATTCCGTTCTTGATTCATAGCCTGAAATGAGAAACTCTGCAAGTGCGGGACTGATATATTTGCCACCAGAACAGATTTTACGAATTGCATTTACTAATTCCTTCGGAGCGGTTTCCTTGTTCATATAACCCGATGCACCAAGCTTGAAAGTCCTAAGACCAACTTGATCCTCAGGGTACATACTTAAAATCAAAACAGGCAATTCGGGTCTTGCTTCTTTAATCTCTTTTAGAACATCAAGTCCATCTTTGCCCGGCATACCGATATCAAGAATCACTATATCCCATTCTTCATCTTTAACTTTTTGGATTACTTCCATTCCATTAAGTGCTTCTCCTGCAACTTCGAGTTCTTCGGCTTTAGAGATTATCTGCTTCAAACCCTCTCTTACAATTGGATGGTCATCTGCTATCAATATTTTTATTTTTTTTATCATTTTTTATTCACCGGAATTGAAACGTTGATAGTTGTACCTCTCTCCGGTTCACTCGCAATTGACAAAGTACCTTTGAAAATTTCTGCTCTTTCTTTCATGCCCAGCAGACCGAATGAATTTTTCTTTTCAAAATCTTCCTTTTTAATTCCCCTGCCGTTATCTTTAATTTCGAGTTGATAAAAATCATTTTCGAGACCGAATGTGATTGTAACCAATGATGCACCTGAATGCTTAGCGGCATTTGTAAGTGATTCCTGCAATATCCTAAAAATTAAAGTGGTTACTTCAAAAGGTAAATCGATACTATCGACAGTAATAAAATATTCGCACGAGATACCCATTCGGTTATTAAATTCTTCTGCCTGCCATTCGATTGCGGCAAGGAGACCAAGACTATCCAGTACGGCAGGTCTTAATTCGCTCGAAATCCTTCTCACTGATTTTACTGTTGTCTTTAACAGTTCGGCAGCGGAATCGATCTTAGACAATAAATTTTTCTTTTCCGAATCCTCTTCAATCATTTCCCTAAGGAAAGTAATATCCATAGTTAGTCCGGTAAGATATTGCCCAAGTTCATCGTGGATTTCGCGGGCTACTCGTTTTCGTTCCGCTTCTCTTGCATTCTCAAGATGTATTGCAAGATTTTTTAGTTGCTCACGATTTCGTAATGAAATTATTCCATAAGCCAAGTCATTTGCCAATTGCTCTAATAGATTTTTCTCTTCTTTATCGAATGCATCGGGATTAGAGGAGATAATTCCAACGATTCCGAATACTTCATCTTTATTTTTCAATGGAAGGGCGATAATTGCGGAGTATCCTCTTTCCAAAACATTCTGTTTCCATTCATAATTCTTAATATCATTTTCAATATCTTGGAATACTGCTGTAGAGCCGGTGCGGACAGCAATGCCTGCGGGACCTACACCAAATTCATTATCTCCATACGAAATCGTTACATTGGTAAGATATCCATCTTCGACTCCTTCCCACATAATCGGGAGGATAGTTTTTTCTTCATCTTTTACGACGTATCCGATCCATGCCATTCGATAGCCCCCTTCGGTAACCATTAGATGGCATAAGTCTTTAAGCAGCGATGCCTCATCTGCGGCTCTTACTAAGGAGTGATTAACTGCGGTGATAGTTCTTAATGCTCTATTTAGTTTCCGAAGTTCTTCTTGAACCGAAATTTCGTTATTTCTCTCATTCATAGAAAGAAAAATACAAAAAATAATCGAAGATAATTTTAGGAAATAAGAATGCTTTAGGTGTAGATGTTATAATTTATTTTTCAATAGATAAAATATAATTTTTTATTTTAACATATATTTTCTGTTAATTCAATACCAAAATTAGTCTATTGATTTTATTAAGACAAAACGATATCATTTGCTCATCATAATTAATCGAACTATTTGGAGGTTACTTAAGGGTAGCTTAAAATAAATAAAAGGCAGACAACATTTTTATATAAATAAAAGAGGCAAATGATATTGAATAAATAACCATATCGAATTATCCAAATCCATTTAATCCTACAACTACTATTAGTTTTAACTTACCTCAAAGTGGGAATACAAAATTAATTATATATGATGTTTTAGGGCGAGAGGTGTTAAGTTTAGTAGGTGAATTTCTTAATCAGGGAAAGCACGAGATAAGGTTTGATGGAAATAATATCTCTACCGGAATCTATTTTTACCGGTTATCTACTCCATTGAAAACTATTACAAAAAAAATGCTGTTGGTAAAATAATTAAAAATTATAGATCACTCAAAAATAAAATTGGAAAAACTGAGATGAGATTACATGTAAAATATATATTGTTAATTATAATAATCGCAATAATATTTCCTTTGTCAATTAATAGCCAATCTACTTTTATGAAGACTTATGGATATTATGGAAAAGATCACGAAGATATAGGATATTCAGTTTTACAGACGGAGGATGGCGGTTATATTACTTGTGGATTATATAATAGAGACAGGAATAGTTCTTCACATAATTTAGGAAATATTTTCATAGTAAGAACAGATGAAAATGGTGATACACTTTGGACTAAAACTTATGGCGATTCGTCGATTTTTGAATTAGGGACAGCTATTTTTAATAGCGATGACGGTGGTTACTTTGTCTTTTATAATAGAGAGTATAGTTATTACTTAAGTCTAATGAAAATTTCGTCGAAGGGGGATTCATTGTGGACAAAACATTATAATGAATACCGAAATCACCCTTGGGCTAAAAATATCAAACAAAGTAGGGATAAAAAGTTTTTTTTAGTTGCGGCTAATAGTAGTACTAATGATTTATTAAGACTTGATTCAGAGGGAAATATTATTGAGATAAAGACTTTCGCACCGGGTATCAATGGTTACTTTCTTGGCTCAGTTGATTTTACATCTGATGGTGGTTATGTTATTTCGCATTCTCGCAATTCCCCTGAAAACCAATCTAATTATGTATGTCTCACTAAACTTGATGATTCACTAAATATTCAATGGGAGAAAAATTATCCTCCACCCACGCTCACCGAGTTTGAAAGCTCTTCAGATGGTACCGGATATGATGTAATACAAACTTCAGATGATGGTTATCTAAGTTTAGGAACTAATAATCGAGCAGAATGTTATGCCTGTGGATCAGTTACACGAGGGTGGATTATAAAAACTGATTTCAATGGTGATACCTTGTGGACAAGATTATTAGCACTTGAGACTTATTTATATTCCGGATTCGAGAGTTCTGATGGTTCTTATATAGCTTGTGGAGAGAAAAATACTAATAGTGTATATATTATTAAATTGGATACCCAGGGAAATACTATTTGGGAAAGATCGATAAGAATTCCGGATTATAAGTTTAGGGGATTTGATATAAAAGAAACTAAAGATGGTGGTTATATAACTACTGGTCAAAGTAGATACGGTTCAAGTGGTGATCCTGATCTGTTTTTAATAAAAGTAAACAAAGAGGGAATGTTGGTAAGCGTAAAAGATAATGAAGTAACAATCCCTACACTAATTTATTTAGAACAGAACTACCCTAATCCATTTAACCCAACGACTACAATAAATTACACAATACCCAAAGGTGGAAATGTTCGCTTAGAGATTTATAATTCGCTCGGAGAAATTGTAAATATTCTTAAAGATAGTTACGAAGATGCCGGAGCCCATACAATCACCTGGAATGGTAATGATTCAAACGGAAACTCATTATCTTCAGGAATATATTTCTACCGGTTAGTAAATAATGATTTTGTTCAGGTAAAAAAGATGACCTTATTAAAATAGCAATAAGTTTTTGTTATGCTTAGATACAAACTGATATATTCTAATTATACAGCAGCGAATGTCAGTAGCACTAAGTAGGTTGTGTATCCGATATAGAATAGTAATAATCCCGCTCCTTCTATTCTATTTATGCGTCCATGCTTCGTTTTAAATCCATAGCCAATTACAAAAAGGAACAGGGTTAATCCTGCCATAATTACTATATCTCTTGAAAGCGTTTCAGGGGCTACATTAATAGGGAATATTGCTCCGGCAATTCCGACCACCGCTAAAGTATTAAAAAGATTTGAACCGAGAATATTACCGAGAGCTATTTCATGCTCACCTTTCCGTACTGCAATAATCGAAGATGCGAGTTCTGGCAAAGATGTACCAACCGCTACAATAGTTAATCCAATAATCATATCGCTTACACCGAAAATTGTAGCAAGCTCTACCGCACCCCACACCAAAATTCGAGAGCTGATAATCAATAAAATTAATCCAACGACTAACCAAAAAACTGATTTCTTAATAGGCATCGAATGTGTTGCCGTTTCTTCTTCGATTTCCTTAGCTAAAGGGTCCTGTTTCTCTTTTATTCTTTGACGAATAGTCCAATACATTAATCCGCCAAAAACTAATAACAAAATAATCGCATCGAGAAAAGAAATCTCTAAATCATAAATTAAGAATATGGATAAAGCCGTAACACCTGCGAGTATAGGGAGTTCTTTTCGCAAAATATTTGAGTGAACAACTATGGGACTAATTAATGCCGTTAGTCCTAATATCAATCCGATATTAGCAATATTAGAGCCGTAAGCATTACCGATTGCGATTCCCGGATTTCTTTGTAATGAAGCCAATGCTGAGACTACCATTTCTGGAGCGGAAGTGCCAAAGCCAACAACCACCATTCCTATTAATAATGGCGGCATTCCAAAATACCGCGCTGTGGATGCCGAACCTTCTACAAACTTATCCGCACTCCATACAAGTAATATCACCCCGCAAATTATTGCTACTATCGCTAATGTCATCTATCCCTTTCGCTAATATTAAAACAACACCGCCTCTTTTAAGAGGCGGTGAATAAAAATCTACATTTATTATTATAACGTTTTTTTACTTTACTTCAAAAAATGAATCCTGGAGCCCGGTATTTATTTCTATCGATTCAACTTTAAGTTCAATATCTTGTGGTCCTACGCTCTGATGCATTTTGAATGGGAATTTAACTCCTTTAACTTCTTTATAATCACCAAAATCAGAAGTCTGAGTGAATGTTCCCTGCGGAGATTCAACAGTAGAAGTACTGCGAATTAAGAAACCGCTTTCTACATCATAATATTGAATAGCTTTGCTGCCCGATGGATAATTAAGAGTTACTTTATAAGCATCTTTTCCATTAATTTTTTCCATTCCCGAAAGTTCCGGTTTTACACCAAGAGCTGCATAATCAAGATGTCCATGAATTGCAGCTTGAACTTTCATCTCTTCTAAAGCAGAACCGGTAACTTCCTGCTCTTGACCCATAGCCGTTACTTTACCTTTTTCGCCATCAAAAACCGTCTTCTGCTGGAATACTCCTGCATCAAGATTCTGAGATAATTTATTAGGTGCTTTTTGGGAAATTGTAATCGTCAAATTCATTCCTTGAACTGATGCACTCAATTTCATTGTCTTATCATTTATCTTTAGTAGATTTTCCTTACCGCCGACAGCTTCAGTGTATTTATCTAAAACTGATTCTACCGTTACACCTGCAGGAAGTTTTTGAGCCGCAGGATCAACTTCATTTCCATAAATGTCATAGTAATTAACTTTATTATTAATCGTAAAGTTCGTTAATGTTTTAGCAACTTCACCGGCATTTCCCACTACAAGTATATATGCATTATTTGGTTTTACATATTTCTTAGCAACTTCCTGAACGTCATCAACCGTAACTTCGCTTAGATGTGTAAGGAAGTTTTTATAGTAATCTTTTGCCAATCCGTATCTCTCGATATTGATAGCAAAATTGGCAATTGTCTGTGGACTTTCTAATGAACGAGCAAATCCACCGGTGATATAATTTTTAGTAGATTGTAATTCTTCGGCAGTAATTTTTTCTGTCCTCATCTTTCTCATTTCATTAAGGATTTCGGTGATAGCACTATCTGTAACCGAATTGCGAACGGTCGTAGATACAAAAAATCTGCCTACATATTCATCAGCTTTAATAGAAGAGCCGGCTCCATATGTGTAGCCATGAACTTCTCTTAGGTTGTTATTTATTTTTGATTGGAATCCACCGCCTAATATTGTATTCATAACGTTTGATTTTATTACATCAGGTGTTCCTACTTTCAAATCAATCGGATATGTAATATTAATTACTGACTGAACTGAAGCAGGTCTATCCACCATTGCAACTTTGGCTAGTAGCGGCTGGGATGGAGTTGTAAATGTGTTTTTAGCTACTTCACCTTTTTTCCATTTACCAAAATATTTTTCCACTAATTTCTTTGCTTCTGCTTTATTAATATCGCCAACTATCGCTAAATAAGAAATATTTGGTTTGAAATAAGTAGAATAATATTCGTTTATGTCATCAAGAGAAATGTTATTAACTGTGGTTTCCGTAGTAAGCTCACCATAAGGATGGTCTTTTCCGAATGTTAAAACTGTTGCCACGTTTGATGCAATGGAGCTTGGATCGTCTTTTTGTGTTGCTAAACCGGACAATGTTTGTTTCTTTATTTTATCTAATTCTTCTTGTTTGAATTGAGGATTCAATACTACATCACTCATTATATCGAGTAATTTATTAGTATGTTTTTTTAATGATGAACCAAAAACACCTGTTGAAGATGTAGATAATGAAGCACCTATAAAATCAACCTCTTGATCAATTTTATCCTTAGTGCGGGTCTTTGTGCCGGTTCTTAAAAGCTGACCGGACATATCAATATATCCGGCTTTATCCTTTTCATTTACCGGAGTTCTATCAACAATTAAGTTAAAAGATACTTTGGGAAGTTTATGATTTTCCACTACGAAAACTTTCAATCCGTTTGCAAGTGTAAATGAATCATAATTACCAAGATTAATTACAGGTGCAGGTCCTGCCTGCGGAATTTTGCTTCTATCAAGCTGACCATAATTCATCGAGACAAAAGCAAATAATACTAATAGAATTAAAACTTTATTTTTCATTTCGTTCTCTCCGTTATTTTTTTTCAGCTGATTTTGGCAAATAATATAGCACTACTCTATTTTCAGGTGTGAGATATTTTTTAGCTGCATCTCTAATATCTTCCTTTGTAACCTTCATATATCGGTCAATTTCTGTATTTATCAAATTAGCGTCTCCGAAATAAACATAGTAGTCTGCTAATGAATTTGCTATACCGATCATTGTACTGTTTGAATTAACGAAATCGCTTTCGATTTGATTACGAAGTTTTTGAAATTCCTGTTCATCAATTATTTTATCTTTTACTTTTGTAAGTTCGGTCTCGATTACAGCTTCTAAATCTTCAGGAGTAACTCCCATATTCGTGATACCATAAACAACAAATAATCCCGGATCTTCCATGGCATAATTCATTGAGCTTAAGAAAAGCGCCTTCTGCTGTTTATCAACTATTTCTTTATAAAGACGTGAGCTCTGTCCTTTTGATAAAAGTGTACTTAACATCTCTATTGCATAATAATCTTTTGTTCCTTGTGCAGGAATTCTATACGCTTCTAATACTAAAGGCAACTGAATATTATCATAAACCACATCCCTAACTTCGCCGCCTAAAGGTGGTTCTACTACATCCACTTTCTTAATATCTTCTTTTCCTCTCGGAATTTCGGCAAAATATTTAGCCACTAATTCTTTCGTTTTTGCCAAATCGATATCTCCTGCGACCGAGATTGTAACATTCTGAGGGACATAGAATTTTTTGTAGAAAGCCATAAATTCAGCAAGTGTGGCTTGATCTATATATTGAGCTGACCCGATTGGCATCCATTTATATGGATGAACTTTATATGCTCTTTTGAATGTCTGTTCGAAGATTGATCCATAAGGTTGGTTGTCATATCTCTGGCTTCTTTCTTCCTTAACTACTTTTCTTTGAGTTTCTACACCGATGCTGTCGATCTTCAAGTGATCTAATCTTTCAGATTCCATCCAAAGGCCTAATTCTAATTGATTTGATGGGAGAACTTGATAATAGAAAGTTTTATCAAATGAAGTGCTGGCATTATTCTCGCCACCTGCATTCTGAGAAAGTTTATCGTAATCTCCACGTGCCATATACTTAGAACCTTCAAACATCAAATGCTCGAAGAAATGAGCGAAGCCCGTTCTTGTTGGGTCTTCATTCTTTGAACCTACGTGGAAAGTCATTGTGATCGCCACTATCGGCGTGCTATTATCCTTATGCAGAATAACGTGGATTCCATTATCCATATCGTATTGCGTAAATTCAATTTTACGTGTCTGACCATATAAAACTGAACCAGCAATAAATAGAACCAAAAATAATTTTAGCTTCATTACATATCCCGTTTGTGAGTGTTTATTTTGTTTTCTGTTGTAATCAAGTTTAGACGGTCGACAACTATAAATAGTTCCGATTTAGAAAGTAAAATTATAAAATAATGTGGAAGTTTAGAAATGTAATTTGTTAGTTCGGGAATAAAAAGTGGGAGTTAAATTTATTATATTGTCTAATTATTATTAAGGAAAATTAGAATGTCTGAATACACACCAATAACGGTGGCAAGAGGCGATGGAATTGGTCCGGAAATTATGGATGCCACATTAAAAATTTTAAAAGCAGCCGGAGCTAAATTAGATATTGAAGAGATTGAGATCGGCGAGAAAGTTTACTTAACCGGTATCGATACAGGTCTTTCGGCAAATGCTTTTTCATCTTTACAACGTACTAAAGTATTTCTAAAAGCCCCAATTACTACTCCTCGCGGTAGTGGATATAAAAGTCTAAATGTTACAACTCGTACAGCATTTGGTCTGTATGCAAATGTAAGACCATGCAAATCATATCGTCCTTTTATTCGCTCGAAGCATCCCGATATGGATGTTGTAATTATTAGGGAAAATGAAGAAGATGTTTATACCGGAATTGAACATAGACAAACTTCACAGGTTTATCAATGTCTGAAATTATTCAGCCGCGCCGGAACTGAAAAAATTATAAGATACGCTTTTGAATATGCGCGTGAATATGGAAGGAAGAAAATATCCCTCTTCGTTAAAGATAATATTATGAAGATTACAGATGGACTTTATCATCAAGTTTTCAAAGAGATCGCCCCCGAATATCCCGAAATTGAAAACGATACATGGATTGTAGATATAGGAGCTGCTCGTCTTGCAGACACTCCCGAAAGATTTGATGTAATAGTAATGAGTAATTTATATGGCGACATACTTTCTGATGTAGCTGCTCAAATTTCAGGTTCAATCGGATTAGCCGGTTCTGCTAATATTGGCGAACATCTTTCGATGTTTGAAGCTATACATGGTTCAGCTCCCGATATAGCAGGCAAAAATCTTGCTAATCCATCGGGACTGTTGCTTTCAGCAGTTATGATGCTCGTTCATATAGGGCAGATAGCGCCTGCTGAAGCAATTCATAATGCTTGGTTCAGAACAATAGAAAATGGTATTCACACAGGCGATATTTTTGAACAAGGTATTTCAAGTGTACGAGTAGGTACAGCCGAATTTGCAGAAGCGGTAATTTCTAATCTTGGAAAAACCCCACATGAATTAAAAGCAGCTCATTATTATGCCCCTAATCCATTAGACCTAATTCATGCATCGCACGAAATTCCGGAAATTAAAAAACTTGTCGGTGTAGATGTATTTATCGATTGGACTGGTTCGCCGGATGATATTGGAAATAAATTGGATACTGTTTTTAATGATATTCTTAAACTCAAGCTTATTACCAATCGCGGCATAAAAGTCTATCCCGAAGGAATTAAAGAAACATTCTGCACAGACCATTGGAGATGCCGATATAAAAATGGAGACTGGAACGAAGTCGATCAAAAAGGTATACTCGACTTAATGAACAGAATTAACGAAGCTGGATTTGAGATAATTAAAACAGAAAACTTATACACATTTAATGATGAACTTGGGTTTTCAGAAGCGCATGGATAAAAACATTAATTCTAAACTATCCCAAAATTTTTGCCCTTATATTTTTGTGTCGATGTTATAGTAAAATTATATATTATGCTTTGTGATATCTTTTTACTTCGGAGATGCCTATATAGATGAAAGTTTGCCGATTAATTGTTTTAATATTTCTTTTCGCCTTTTCGGTAATGAATGCCAAAGATGCGGATAAGCCCTCAATTTCGTATGAAATTCAACCGTATTACGACTTGAAATTATTTCGCTTATCCGTTACTCTCGAATTTAAAGGCGATAGCTCCGGCGAAACTAAAATAATCATTCCCAATGAATATGGGGGTCAAAAGCAATTTGAAGGGATTAAAAACCTTAGAGCCATTACCCCGAACACCTACATTTCAGAGACAAACATTAAGAACGAAAAAATCATTAGATACACTCCCAATGCTGTTGTAAAACTCGAATATCAAGTAGAAGAGATTCGAAATGATGATATTGAACTCGGGAACCACTACCAAACTGTAATTAGAAAAGGAACAATTCACTTTCTCGGAGAAACTTTTTTTATCCTTCCTGATTGGGGCGATGAAAGAGAATTTTCATTTAAAATTATTTGGAAAAATATTCCTTCGAATTGGTCGTTAGCTAACAGCTTTGGTGTAAATCAAAAAACGCAGGAATTTAAGACTCAGTTGTGGAAATTAAGATATTCGATTTTTGCCGGAGGCGATTTTCGAATTTCGAAAAAAATGAACGGAAGTAACTCTATCTTTGTGGCAATTAAAGGAAAATATAAATTTTCTGATAATCAGTTTTTAGATTTTACCGAAACCGTTATTAGAAATGAAAGAACATTTTGGAATGATAATAATTATCCATTCTTCTTAGTAACAGTTCTTCCAATAAATGGAAGTGGCGATCAAGCCGGCTCTGGAAGATACAATTCATTTGCTTTATTTATTGACCAATCGCGTGATATTGATTTTAGATTAAAAAAAGTTTTAGCACACGAAACTTTTCATAATTGGATCGGCGCAAGCATGCCCACTTCACCACCCGAACAATTAGTCTATTGGTTCTTAGAAGGATTCACTGATTATTATGCTCGTCTAATTTTACTACGTTCAAAATTAATTACATTCGATGAATATCTAAATGATGTAAATAAAGTTTTAGAAAGGTATGCTAAGAATCCATACCGTTACGAAAAAAACGAGCGCTTAGTTAAAGATTTTTGGTCCGATAGCGATCTAACAAGAATACCTTATTATAGAGGTGATCTCTTTGCACATAATTTAAATGCTGCTATTATTAAAAATACAGGTGGTAAAAATAATCTTGATGACTTTATGCTTGACTTATTAAATAGATGTAAAACTCAAAATATGACTATCTCCAACGGTACTTTAAGCGCATTAATTAGATATTTTGCCGGAGAAAATATTCTCTCCGATATAATGCGGACTCTTAATTCAGGTTATTCCTTTAAAATGAATCCTGATGCTCTTGGTCCCTGTGTGGAATTATCTATTGATACTTCTCGGCAGTTTTGGCTTCTTGGTGAAAAATATGAAATCTATTCTTATCAATTGCGAGATGGAGTTTCCGATAAAAAATGTCTCGATTGGTTCAACGTAAAATAAATTTCTAATACCGCTATTAGCCCAATCGCTATCAATAAAATAAAATGATTTATTTCTATAAAAAATAGATTATATATTAATACCGAAACAATTATATAAAACACGAAATACCCCAACAGAACAAAAGCAAATCGAATTTTCATCGGTACGAATACTAACAATAGAAGCACTGCAATCATTGCAAATGTTAGGTTAAACGATTGTCTATAATTTATATAACTATCATTAAGGATATTATCTAAAAACTGAGCGTGGAGTCCCAGACCGGAAATAATTCCTTCGGGCGTTTTTACCGGCTTTGATTTGGTGGAGTCAGTTACACCAATTATTATAAACTTATTTTTAAATGTTGAAAGACTTTCCATACTCCCATTTTTCTTACTCAAGAACTCCGCCAAAGAATATTTTTTGTATTCATTCCACTTTGAATAAAAATTAATTCTAATAAGGTCTTCTTTAATTTCTTTTCCGGCAAGCCGAACTGCGAATGGTACCTCAACGAAACTACCTCTAAAAACATTCATGGGAACAAATATTCCATTCGTTTCTAAATAATTTACGTGCCCCGTAAGTACAGAATTATTTTTCTTTTTAACCGAAGGTAATTGTAATGAGTTGAAACCGAGTTTATCTTCAATAATTATAGAAGCAAGAACTGTGTGTTCTGATTTTTTAATAGTTTTAATTAATTCCGAATCAAAAGTGGTTCGTAACGAATCCACATCTGAAAGGAATATTTCTAAACCAATTGCTTTTACGTTTAATGAAGTAAGTTTAGTGATAAGCTCTGCATAATATTTTCTTGAAATAGGGTAGCCGCCCAATTGAGAGAAATCGTTTTTATCGATTGTAATAAGCACAATATTAGTATCAGCACTTCGGAAGGATGCATAATTACTTATCATATCTTGAGTGATATAATTGAAACGCGCTGAATAATTATTCAGCGCATAGCTAATAACTAAAGAGAATAATATAATACCAATGCGAAGGAATTTTTTCCAATTCGCATTGAGTGTGTTTTTTGATTCGTCGGATTGCGTTTTCACTTAATCCGAATTTTATTTTAATTTATCTAAAATATAACCAAGAATTTTCTCAGTAGAAATTCTTATCTGTTCCATTGTATCACGGTTACGAATAGTTACAGTCTGATCTTCCATTGTTTGAGTATCGACAGTAATACAGAATGGTGTACCTGCTTCATCCATTCTCCTATAACGTCTCCCAATAGCACCTTTATCATCATAAAATACTTTTACGAATGGTCTAAGTTCTGCTTCTATTTGGCGAGCAACTTCGGGCATACCATCTTTATTAACCAAAGGAAGAATTGCAGCTTTTATAGGAGCTAATTTGGGATGGAAACGAAGGACACTTCTTATTTCTCCATTTACTTCTTCTTCATAATAGGCATCTACGAAAAATGCCATAAAAGAACGACTTGCACCGGCAGAAGTCTCAATGATAAAAGGAATATATTTTTCTTTCGCTGTTTCATCAAAATATTTCTGCGATTTGCCTGAGAACTGTTCGTGTCTGCTCAAATCAAAATCTGTTCTATTGTGAATACCTTCTATCTCACCCCAGCCGAATGGAAATTGATATTCGATATCAGTTGCTTCTTTAGCATAATGAGCAAGTTTATCAGCAGGGTGATCATGGAAGCGAAGTTTATCGGGTGTCATACCGAGATTCTTAAACCAATTAATTCTTATCTCTTTCCATTTATCGTAATGCTCTTGATCTGTTCCCGGCTTTACAAAATATTGCTGTTCCATCTGCTCAAATTCGCGCGTACGGAATAAAAAGTTTTTTGTATTGATTTCATTTCTGAATGCTTTACCAATCTGTGCTATTCCAAACGGAATTTTTTGGCGGCTTGAATTAACTACATTCAAAAAATTGACAAAAATTCCCTGCGCAGTTTCGGGACGCAAAAACACAGTGTTTTCAGTGCTCTCTACCGGACCAACAAATGTTTTAAACATTAAATTGAATTTGCGCGGATTAGTAAACGTACCTTTATTCCCGCATTGAGGACAACCAAGAAGTACAACTAACTTTTCAGACATTTCGTTATCTTCAAGAAGCTGTGTGAATTTATCTTCTAATGAATCACCGCCCAATTCTACATTTAATTCTTTTAATGCTTTTTCTTTATTTTTATCGCTAATAAGTTCAGTTAATGTATCAACTCTAAACCGCGTTTTACATTGTTTACAATCAATCATCGGATCAGTAAAATTTTCTACGTGTCCGGATGCTTCCCACACTTTAGGGTGCATTAATATTGATGCATCTAACCCTTCAATGTCTTCTCGGTATGTCATTGCTTTCCACCATTCCGATTTAACGTTATTCAGAAGTTCTACACCAAGCGGACCGTAATCCCAGCATCCATTTAATCCGCCATATATTTCACTTGATTGAAATACGAATCCTCTTCTTTTTGCAAGAGAAACAATTTTCTCTATAATTTCATTTTGTTTATTCTGTGCGATGACAAACCTCTATTTTTTTATTTCCAAATATAACTATTTTGACCCATTTTTAAGTCATTTCTCTTAGCTTATCTAAGAATTTATATTGTAAATCGATATCATTCATTGCGTTTTCGCTCGAAGGAGAAACCTCTCCAATCACTTTCAGTAATTCTTCTACTGCTCGGAATAGTTCTATCTCAGGCAAATATTTATCTCTAAGGTAGTGAAGAAATTTTAAGGTCTTGAATCCATCAAACCAGAATTTCTTTTGTTTATTTATCTGAATCGGTGAATTAGAGTTTTTTGTGATTTTTTCCCAAGCATTCTTAAAATCATTTTCTACCAGAAATGCGCTTAAACCAATATGAATATCATTTGCGCGGCTTAAATAATCATCAGCAGTAAGAATATTTTCATTATGAAAAAGATTAATCCATTTCCTCAATATCTCAAAACTGATTGGATCGTATAATTGGTACTCGTCATGTGTGCCGGCAAGATACCTGTTGATTCTCTGTCCTGTGCCAAAAGGGACACGCCACGATTTCCTTCCTGCGGGATAAATTTTTGTTCCTTTAATCCGGTCTATGTAAGTGATCTTAGCAAGCTTCTCCATAAAATAAAAATCTTCTGCGGCTTTCTTTTTATTCATGCCACCGATTTTAATGTAACTTTCGTAATCACAAACCATTGTAGAACCAATAGTCTGAAATGCATAAGGAGAACTGGCATATTGAAGTCCGAGAACATAATAGCGAAGAAATATTTCGTAACTAATTATTGCCTTTTTCTCGACTTCTTCTTCAGGTAGAGGGTGTTCATAGTCTACATGTCCCGCACCCGATTTTGTATTTTGAAAATGCTCGACAATGGCACTTAAATAGTTCTTTTCAAAATAACAATCTGCATCCGTACAAAGTATTAATTTTCTTTCTTTAGCATAATAGTTAAATAATTTCAAAGCAAGATCCATACCGATTTTACGAGCCAATCCCACTCCCGCTTCTTTCTCTGGCATCTCATTGCCTTTGGTGGCGGCATCTATAAAATTAAAATTGTATTTGAATTTAGAACCTCTCAAGTATTCTAATGTTTTCTGATTTGCCTCTTTTATTTCAATTGATGCAGATTCACTATTGTTAATTACAAAAACAAAACAAGTTGTAGCAAAATACTTTTCATCTAATTCATCAATGAATCTCGTCAAATGTATAATATTCTCATATTCGTCTATTGCAGGAATTACTACTACATTATCAAAGATATGTTTATATTCTTTCGCAAAATCCCATCTGGTAATAGAATGTTTTCTGAAGTAATTGCTAACCAATTTATTCATAATCAACAATCCACTTGTTTAATTCATATATCAATAATCCCATTGAAAGAGATTCCAAAGAGTGCGATTCTTGTTTGATGGATTCATTTATAAAAAATAATTCAAATGGAGTTTTCACAGTCCGAAATTTTCCTTAACTAATTTTTCTGCTTCGTTGAAATCCGCTCCTTCGATCCAATGAATGTTAATTCCCTCTTTTTCCATTTTTCTAAACCAGGTCATCTGCTTTTTAGCGAATTCACAAATAGCACTAAAAAGCTTCTGCTGCATATCGTTATAGTTTAGCTTGCCCGATAAATAAAGCGCAAGATACTTATATTCCAAGCCGAAGAAATGAAGTTTCTCAAATGTTATTCCTTCCTCAATTAACTTTTCGGCTTCCTCGATCATTCCACTTTCAAGCCGCACTTTTAATCTTAGTTTAATATTTTCTTTTATCATACTTCGTTCTACCCTTACGCCGATTACAAAAGAATTAATATTATACGGAAGTGTAAATTCATTGCCCTGGCTTTCAGCTATTAATATCGCCTTAATTACTCTTTTCTTTTCTGTTAAATCGGTAGTATTATGAAGTGAAGCATTTTGAAAATTGAGAATATTGATTAATTCATCTAACTCTAATCCCGATAATTCTTCAAATCGTTCACCGGAGAAATTCACTTCTTGCATCGAATAATTTTTAAGAATTGAATGGATAAAAAGTCCTGTACCACCTGATAGAATAGGTAATTTATTACGCTCCTTTATATCTAAAAAAGATTCATAAAACACTTTGCGAAATTGAAACATCGAAAATTCATCTTTTGGAGAAATTATGTCTATTAAGTGATAGGGAATTTGAACGCCATTCATGGTATAGTCTTTAATATCTTTTCCCGTTCCTATATCCATTCCGAGATATACTTGTCTTGAATCGGCAGAGAGTATCTCGCCATTAAATCGATTGGCTATTTGGGCAGATAAACGAGTTTTACCTGCCGCAGTTGGTCCTAAAATTGTGAGCAAATTGTAATTCATTTATCATAAAGCCAAAACTATCGGAAGTGTAATAACAAAAGTTGAACCTTGCCCGATCTTACTAAAAACTTCCAATGTTCCATTATGAGCTTCAACCACCTTCCTTGTTATAGAAAGTCCAAGTCCTGTGCCTTCTTTCTTTCCAAATGATGCAAAAGGATCAAAGATTTTTTCTAATAAGTTTTCATCGATTCCCACACCATTATCTTTGAAAAATATCTTAATATTTTTTCCCTCTTTTTTAGTCGATATTTCGATTATACCGCCATCGGGCATTGCATCACACGCATTTTTAATAATGTGCAAATAGCACTGATTAAATTCCTTCATATCTAATTTTATAGTTACGTCTTTATCAAGCTCATTGATTATTCGACATCCTTTTCCCTTAACGTACATTTCAATTCTTCCATAATAATCAGTAAGGGTATTATTCAGACTAAGATTAATTGTCCTTAAAATCGTTGTTCCATCCGAATAACTTGATGTTGTTGTAACTATATCGGCAACTTGATTTAACTGCTCCAAAATCATATCGACAAGCTTAATTACTTCATCCGGTAGTTCTTTATTCTTAAGGTGTTCAGTATATCTTTTACTAACGAGAATTGGTTTTTTAATATCCTGTATAAGGAAATTAGTCATTTTACCGAGCGATTGAATCCGTTCTGCTTGAAGAAGTTTTTCCACCATCTCCGCATTCTGAATAGCAATTGCTGATTGAATGGAAATGGCTTCCAAAAATTCTTCATCTAATTTCGTGAATGCACCTGTCTTTGAATTTATTAATTGTAACACGCCAATAATTTTCTTTTCTCTATTTTTTATCGAAAAGCAAATCATGTTCTTAGTCGTATAACCACTCTCAATATCATTTTCAGGATTAAATCTTTTATCCGACTGAACGTCTTTAATATTGAGAGTTTGACCGGTAAGAGCAACATGTCCCGCAAGTCCTTCTCCAATTTTGAGTCGGATCTCTTTAGTTTCGCTTCCAATTGCTATTTTAGACCATATTTCATTTTTTGCTTTATCAACAATATATAGCGTTCCTCGATCGCAATTTGTTAAATCAATACCCACATCAACTATACTTCGTAGGACATCATCAATTTTTACCTGAGAGTTAACAAGCTCCGAAGCAGAGATAATTTTCTTTAGTTGATTACTATCCAAACTATCTGTTGATGCTCCGGGAGATGAAACTTCGGATAATGACGAAGCCGTCATCGAACTGCTTTGAGAGAGTAACTCATTTTCATTACCCTGATCAGTTATTAATTGAGAAGCAGATTCGGCATACGATTGTCTCGGAACTTTATTTACCGGTAGTTCCGGCTTGGGTGCTGCAGGAATTTCTTTTTCCGGGATTTCGATTTCTGGTTCGATTGGATTTGGAATATCGACTTCGGGAATCTCACTCTCCGGCTGCTTAGGATTTGGCATTTCTTCCGGAGTTTCAATCTCGGGTTCAGGTTCTATCGGATTCGGAATATCTTCCGGTATATCTTCATTTTGAATTTCAGGTTCTTCGAAATTAAAATCCGTAAAATCCATTTCGGATGTGGAATTAATTTTTTTCGTGGAATTATCTGTTTCGTTCAATAAATCGAATAATGCATTATTTAATTCATCTTCACTTTTCACTTTGCTTCCCTGAACAATTTCCTCGTCCGAATCTTCTGCAAAATTCAGCCCCTTGAATATCTCTTCGTTTTCCAAGTCCGAAATACTTATCTCTTTGGGATTTGAAAGTTCGCTTTTAATTGACGTTTCAGTATCTAACAACTTGAATAACTCTTCATCTAAATATGACTCATAATCTTCTTTAGTAATATTTTCATCATCATCCAATTCGCGTGTAATTTTTTGTTCTTCAAGCAATTCATCTTCGGGAATTTCAAATTTTTCTGCATGTAAAAGATGTTTATTAAATTCTTCATCAAGAGATGATAAATCAATATCTTCATTATTAGGTTCTACTAGCGACTCTATTAATGTTTCGGATTTCGATTCAACTTGAGTTTCAGATTTCTTTTCGGGCTCTATAAAATTCATCAAATCGGAATTACTAAAATCAGGCGTTACGTCCCAAGGCGAAGCTTGTTTTTCTTTGGGTAGTGTTTTTGGTATGGGAATCGGCTCTTCCTCTATTATTAATCCGCTCAAGAAATCATGATCAAAAGTTGTAAGTACATCTCGTGCAGTAATTATTTCAATTTCCTTGGTTTCTTCCTTCGGGCTATTTTCCACATCGATTTCAGTTTCCTTTTTCGATGAAATCTTCGTATTAATAGTTTCTATGCCTTTTTCTGTTTTTTTTACTTCTTTGAAATCTGCAATGCTTTGTTCAAATTCAGAATTAATTTTTGGGTGCAATTCAATTTCGTAATCCGATTTTGGTTCAAGTTCCGGTTCAGATTCTTCTCCGTTTTCATATTCCGGTTCTTCTGGTTCCCGATTAATATTATCTTCTTCAAATTCAAAAATCGGTTCTTTCAAATTCTCCGCTATCATTCCATCTTGAGCAATTAAGCGATCAACTTCATCTTTCGATAATGAAACAAGATAGGAATCTCTTAGTGCAACAGCTATCGAAGTCCGACTCATTTCCTCTAAAAAATCTTCTTGACCTAAAAATGTATTCTCACTATAGATATAAGATTTAGTTCTACCAAGTAGTTTCTTTTTAATAATATTAATTTCGCCACTAACAATTAAAAAGATAGAATCCGCACTATCACCCTCTCTGAAAAGAACTTCCCCCTCTCTGATGGATATAATCTGCCCCAGTATTTCATTTAAATGTATCTTAGAAAAATTTACATTCTTACAAAGTCGGTTCAGCTTTAATGTAGTAAATAATTGATTTTCCATATTCGTCTTATTATGCTGTAATTATTATGCAATTTACAACCTCCATTCCAATTCTTCAAATAGATTAATCGATTCTACAACCTATTAGATAGAAATTTAGTAAGTTTACGGCAATATTTTTATTTTAATAGATACGATAATTGAACCCTATTAAAGGAAAGTGCATCCAACTAAATGACTGAAATTGAGATTATAGAAAAAGCACAAGAAGGCGATAAGAAAGCTTTAGCTGAACTTGTAAAACTTTACGAGCAGACGGTTTATAATTTTTCTTATAAAATCTGCCGCAATAAAGAAAAAGCTGAACATACTATGCAGGAAACTTTTATTAGTATGGTTAAGCATATTAAACAGTTCAGCGGAGACTCAAAGCTTTCTACATGGCTTTATAGAGTGGTTTCTAATCACTGCCTTATGCTTGCTAGACAGGTTAAGAATAGATATGAATTTTCTTCAATTGATGATGACGATGCTTATATCAACGAAAAAGAGGTTTCTGACTGGAGTGTTACTCCGGATAAAGTAACTGAAAATAATGAATTAAAAAAAATATTAGACAACGCAATTCAAAAACTTCCTGCAGAATATAGAATTGTATTTATGCTTAGAGATGTAGAGGGATTATCGACTGAAGAAACCGGAAAAATTGTTGAACTTTCAATTCCGGCTGTTAAATCGCGCCTGCATAGAGCTCGAGCATTTTTAAGAAGTGAACTAAATAAGGTTTTTATGAAATGAGTCAAGATAAACCAACATGTAAAGAAGTAATGTCGCATATATGTGATAATTTGGGAGAAGACTTAAACTCGCCCAAATGTGTGGCTATAAAGCATCATCTCGATGAATGCCAATGCTGCAAAACATATTTTAATAATATTGAATCTACAATCTCATTTTATAAAAACTATGATGAAAAACTGCCCATCGATTCTCATATTAAATTATTAGACATACTCGGTCTTAAAGATTAATTCAGCTTTGCAAAAAAGCCAGATTTCGATTCCGGAATAAAATATTCGATATATAAATTTAGCTTATAACCTCGTAATCACTATTGTAGCTTCATAAGAATACTTATTTAAGGGTATAGTTGATGCCGGATATGGAGTTAATTCTTGAAGTCGGAAATCATATTTATCATATACATTATGAGTTACTCCAGCCCCTGTATTGAGTTCAAAATTTTTACCAATATTACCATTTTTTATATACATTTTAATTTTTGCATTTCCCGCCCAAATACAATTAGCATCTATCGGACAACGTGATTCTTCTAATAAATCGTCAAATTTTAACGTAAGATAATTGCTTAACTGAATTTCTTCGGTATATTTTAATTTGACTACTAATGAATCTGATGCTTTGCTTAAATCTTTTTCAATGTCGCCTGTTGATGCTATATAACTGTCTCTTTCGCACGAGACGAAAATAATAGAGACAAATAAAAGCATAAAAATTGTTTTGAACAGTTTCATAAACTCAATCCTTAATTTTAGGATAAAAACTACAAATTATTTTAGATAAGTGAAGTGCAAAAATTTGGTACTATTTTAATTAAAATGTAGAAATCGCTATCAATGACGGAGGAAGTGATTTACATTTAAGAATAACCAACGATTACTTTGCAATAATCATCTTTTTAGTAATGCTAATTTGATCCGTCTTTAAATTATAAAAATATACTCCGGCGGAAAGATAATCACCTTCAAAATGTATCGAATACTTCCCGGCACTTTTTAGTCCATTTTCTAATACTGCTACTTCGCTGCCGAGCAAGCTATATAATGTTATCCGCACCCTATTTTCGTATGGCAAAGAATATTCTATTGTGGTATCAGGATTAAACGGATTAGGATAGTTCTGTTTTAGTTCAAAACCCGTTGGTATAGATGATTCTGAATTTTCATCAACAGAAGAAGGATCGTAAGGGAAAAAATATTCTAAAGGCTCGTCAATTAACGCTCTCCAATTTCCCCATGAATGGCTTTCGTTTACTTCTTTATATTTCAGCTCATATCCTTTTGCATCTAATATTGTTTTCATTCTTTCGGCATCCGCTTGAGTATCATTAATAGTACCCGTACTCATATAGAATTTAAGCGGGAGTTTAGGACTTGTTTCATAATAATTAAAAATTACATCCTTGCTTGCCCAGAATGCAGGCGAATGAATTCCGATTAAACCGAAAACACTACTCTTCATATAACCAAAATAAGCTGAATTTAATCCACCGAGCGAAGTACCTAAAATCGCCCTATTAGCCGGATCATTTCTCGTTTTATATGTACTATCTATTAATGGCACTAATTCAGATGCGACAAACTCAGCAAATTTTGGATTAATTATATATTCATCCATTCTTTTATTATTTAAAGTTACCGGATCGCGTGGATCAATAAATACGGCTATTAATGGATTTATTTTCTTTTCGGCAATTAAATTATCGAGAATTATACTCATACTTCCTAATCGGTCATCAGAATACTCATGCCCATCTGTTACATAAATTACTGGAAGATTAGTCATAGATTCATAACCATTGGGTGTATAAACACGATATTGTACATTATAAGAAAGGTTTTTGCTTGAAATAATTTTATTCCCCGAAAAAAGCCCCCTTGGTGAGGTTGATTTCCGTATTGTTTCCGTTGGATAAACGAAAAAGGGCATTCTTAATTCGGAATTTGGTCCGAAACCACTCCATTGTTGTAGTGGATTATTCGGATCTAAAATCCAATTATTACCATCAATAATAATTTTATAATCAAGCCTTGCATCTGGAGGGAAAATAGCTTTTGCAGTCCAAAGATTGCTTTTACCTCTTTTAATTCCTGTAAATTGCTTATGATTTGTATTCCATCCTGTAAAATCCCCTGCCCAATAAACCGAAGAAGCTGCTCCATTATATACGAAAAGAACTGAATCGTTCTTAGCAAATGGGATTTTATTTAATAATTTAAGGTTCGATATTAAGGAATGAGACAGACTGTCTCTTTTGTAAGTATCTACATTTGAACCAATGGAATCAATTTTGGATTCTAATTGACGAACTGAATTTAAATAAGATTGTCCTGAAAGTTTTAAGATAAATAGTAGTAGTATAAATATAATTTTTTTCATAATTTTGATAGTGGGATTATATGTAATAATTAAGCGACACTTGGTTTTTATTGCTGTTGCAAAATAACAACATTTCGAGCGAAAAAGTTACAAAACCAACCCCAAAAATGGATGGCACATCCTTTGATATTAAGCAACCAGTAGTACAAAAACAAAACACAATAACAATATTACCCAATTTGGAGGAATAATGAAAAAAGTAGCTTACTTATTTGCTGCTGTAGTTTTATTTGCAGGTCTTAATTTAAATGCACAATCAAAATTAGCTTTTAATGCTGGTGCTAACCTTGGTTTACCAATGGGATCATTCGGTGATGTAGCAGGAATTGGATTTGGTGCATCTGTTGGCGCTGAAATGCCTGTCGCTGATAAAATTACAGGTACTGCATCTGTAGGTTATATGATGTTCGCAGAAAAAGAATTAGGTGGCGCTGGATTATCAATAAAATCATCTTTCTCTGCTATTCCAATTTTAGTTGGTGCTAAATATGCATTAGCCAATAATTTTTATGGCGCTGCTGAAGTTGGCTTCCATTTATTCAGTAGTACTGTTAAATCAGAAATGACATTATTCGGTACAACTACCAGTGCAGAAGCAACCGCAAACACTACTGACTTTACAATCGGTGTAGGTGGTGGTTATACGTTTGGTAAGATTGATGTAAGTGCTAAATATTATTTAGTTAGCGATGCTAATTATCTTGGTGTAAGAGTAGCTTATCATTTTTAATAGCTTTTCACACAAGTAACACTCCTTATAAAAAAGCTGTCCTATGACAGCTTTTTTTTTGATGACACATCCATATTTTTCGCAAACTTTTCAAATATATTTATTGTGTATAAATTCTTCACCCAATATCTAAATTATCACTTATAATTTCTCATAAACTCTTACGTATTCAACTTCCATTCTTTGAGGAAAGATTGTGTTATCGATACCCTGTGCTCCACCCCAATCGCCACCTATTGCAACATTCAATATTAAATGGAATGCTTTATCAAAGGGCCAGTATTGCCATCCTTTACCTTCGTTCTCGCATTTGAAGTATAGTTTATTATCCACCGATGCAGTCATTTTATCGGCATCCCATTCCAAGATATATGTGTGAAATTCTTCTGAGGCATTAGGGACTGTCAATGTTGCAGTTTTTTGAGTATTAATTCTCCAATAATATTTCAGCGAATGAGCAGAAGCGTGAATTACATTCTGATCATATCCTACATGTTCCATTATATCAATTTCGCCATTATCGGGCCAGCCGCCACCACCATAATTCCAAACTGTTGGAAGCATCCATATTGCGGGCCAAGTTCCTCGTCCTTTCGGGAGTTTTGCCCTTATTTCGAAGCGTCCATATTTCCAGTCACCTTTGTTTTCGGTTACTAAACGTGCAGAAGTATAAGATTTCCCTTCAAAAAGTTCGCCGTGAGCTTCGATAATTAATTTACCATCTTCTACACGTGAATTTTTTTCTCTGAATGAAGTGTAATATTGAAGTTCATTATTTCCCCATCCGCTCCCCCCTACATCATATCCCCATTTTTTTACGTCTGGCAATCCATTTACATTAAATTCGTCATTCCATACCAACTTATATCCATCTATATTTAAATTTGGTTCAGTCGAATTATTATTATCCTGCGATGAGCAACTGCTCGTAAATACTGATATTAATAAAAACACAAATAATTTGATGATTTTTTTCATCTATTCTTCCTTTGATTGAGTAATATTTAATACAATTTGTTAATGTAACCATTCATTAATATTTAATCAATTTCGAAAAAATGCAAAAATATACTTGCTGTATCGAAAAATTATTTATATCATAGGAATTAATTTATCTGGAGAGTAATGGGCACACAACAATTACTTGTAATTATAGTTGGTACAATTGCAGTCGGACTTATGATAGCCGTTGGAATAAATATTTATAATGAATATTCCATTGAAACCAGTCGAAATGAGATTGTTTCTCAATTACAAAACTTGTGTGTAATGGCTCAGATGCATTTTAAAAAACCATCCGAGACAGGCGGTGGAGGTGGCAGTTTTTCCGGTTTTATTCTTCCGAAACAATTTAAGAAAACCGACTATGGTACTTTCTCAGCTAATGTTAAAAATAATCAAATCAAGTTTATTGGCAAGGGTGATGATATAGGTAAAAATGGAAAAACTCAAATTCGCGCTGTCGCAACTATCAAGGCTAATGGCTTTACAATTAAAATAAATAACTGATTATGTCGAACCAAAACACTAATTATATCAATTATTTAATTGACCTTTCAAAAACAGGTGCGAGAAGATCATACTTAGACCTATGCGAAATAACTATGCGAAATGTTTATACACTTTGTTTCCGTTTAACTCTTTCCGAAAAAGATGCTTCCGAAGTAACAAAGAATATTTTTTCTAATGTTTGGGAAACAATAAACAATTATACTCCCGATGAAACATTCTCTGTCTGGCTTAAAAATGTCGCCGTTAGAGATATAATCGTTTTCCTTCATTCTAAACCATCGTTATATGAATTTGATAAACAACATCCACTTTATAATGACCTCACTGAATTTGCTATCGCTTCTTTAGAAAAAGAAGAACGTATTGTATTCATACTCCATGATGTTGAGGGTTATACATATAAAGAGATTTCAAAATTTTTCTTCGATAAAAACATTGATGAAGTAATTTCCATACTTATTGAAGCCAGGCAAAAAATGATTAAGGCAATTGTCGTATGAACTGTGAAGAAGTAAAAATTGGCTTAAATCATTTTTTTGATGAATCGCTTGATGATAATGCCCAAGCGGAAATTGATGAGCACATTAGAAAATGCCCACATTGCTATGAAGAATATAAAAAGCTAAGAAAGCTATTTAATACACTTAAAGACCTACAATTAAGCATAGAACCTCCCATAGTGATTATTGATGACATTGCTAAAAACCTTCATTCAAAATCATCTAAAGAGAAAGAACCTAACGAAGTTGAGTCAGAAATTGACCGATTAAAAAGAATTAATAAAGAAAAATTGAAACAAGAACAGCTTCTAAAAACAACTCGCTTGGAAGCAAGAAAGAAGTTAATTGACGATAAAAAAGGTTACTCCACTGTTTATTATAATACCTCAAACGTTCAAAAACGAAATAGGACTCTACTGTTTTTATTTGGTTTCATTATTTTTTCTATCGGAATCGGATTCGGTTATTTTCAATTTCAACGCGATAATTCCCCTTGGAAAATTAAATCTGAAGTAGGCACTTATTTGATAAATGGTAAAGAATCAAAATCTAATAAATTGGATATAAACAACTCCATTCAAACAGAAAATGATTCTAAGTTAATTATCAATGTACCACGTACAGGTACTATTCGTATGGAATCCAATTCCACGGTTAGTTTGTTAAAAGCAAAGAGCGGTGATAATGTTATCTACTTTAAATCCGGTTCACTAAAAATTGTTACCAATGCAGATTTACCTGACTTTAAAATTAAGTTCACCAACTTCGACTTAATAGATTATGGTGCATCATACACCGTTACTTTCGATGATTTTAATAACATTGATCTCCTTGTGGAATTTGGATATGTTGGAATTAGAAAAGCCGATTCTGAAATATTTATTAACGAGAAATATTCTTGCAAAATTGTAAATAGAAAAATTGTATCAACACCATTCCGAACAGATGCACCAAGGGAATTTATCGATTTAATATTAAGTTACGAAAAATCAGAAAATACGACAGAGTTGTTGGATAATATATCTAATAAAGCAAGACCTGAAGATGCTCTTACTTTATTGGAATTATTAAAAAAAGTCTCTGCCGTTGATAGGCAAATACTTTTTCAATCGATTAGTAATTTTTTTCCTCCTCCAATTGGAGTTACAAGAATAGGTATAATGCGCCTCGATCCCGATATGCTCCAACTCTGGTGGGAAGATATTGAGTGGCAGATTTAATTTTTATCACCGTACGTAAATGTAGGAAAACTCATACTTCGCGCTATCTTCCAAGTTCCTTCTCTATGTTTTTTTAATATATAAATAGCTCTTTCTGAATAAACTGAGCTTGGCAGCTCTGAACCATCATATTTTTTTTCAAAAACCGACCGAGTTGTAACCGATGCCAATTCACCCGATACATCTACTTGCTCAATATTTATTTTCCATTTGCCTCCCGGATATTGAGACATATAATTTGTAATCTCTTTTTCAAAACTTTCCAACCCAACTAAATCGTTTTCTTCCGGTGTTATTTTTACATAAGATTCCTCGAAAATATTTGAAAGTGCATCTGGATTGCCTGCATTATAAGATTCTGCATAGCTTTCGACTTTTTTTCTTACTTCATTTTCATCTACGTTGGAATTTATTTTCCTTTCATATTCGGGTACTTCTTTGGTGCATGCACTCACTATAAGCATCAAAACAAATAGAGAAAAAATTTTGGTTTTCATCAACGATCCCTTAGTTATATATTTATGGTCTTAATATAATAATTTATTGAAAAAAGAATAATTATGAAAAAGAATATATTCGTTGTAATACTATTAATGACGATAATTGTTTCGTGGAGCTGTTCCGAGAGAGAAGGTGGTCCGGGTGATCCACCTATGGTAGAAAATTTTCCTTTTGTAATTTCAACTCCGGAATCGGAAAATTTCGATAGTGCCAGACTTAATGAGCTTGATTCAAAAATATCTGCCGGGATTTATAGCGAAATCCACAGTCTCATTATAGTCAGAAACGGTTCGCTCGTTTTTGAAAAATATTACAAAGGGTATTCCCGTGAAATACCTCATAATGTTTTTTCTGTTACTAAAAGTGTTACTTCTCTATTAGTTGGTTCTGCATTATATGAAGAGAAAATTAAATCATTAGATGAAAAGATCGTGGATTTACTACCCGAGCAAAATCCGATTCTTAATTTAGACGACAGAAAAAAAGCAATTACAATCAAAAATTTACTTACAATGACATCCGGCATAAAGTGGATGGAGTTTAATGATTCCTACTCAAATCCAACGAGTGATCTATTTGAATTATCCTTAGCGCAAGATTGGATCAAATTTATGATCAATAAACCGATGGCTGCTGAACCCGGATCCCTTTTTAATTATGATAGCGGAAATACAATCCTTATTTCTGGAATTTTAAAAAATGCCCTTGGTAAGGAAGCCGCATTATATGGAGAAGAAAAACTTTTTCAACCATTAAATATATCGAACTATCAATGGGAAAAAAGTGCTAATGGCTTAACTAATACCGGTTGGGGATTAATAATGCGCCCAATTGACATGGCCGTTATTGGAGATCTTGTTATTCATAAGGGTTTATATAAAGGGGCAAGGGTAATTCCAGAAGAATGGATTAATCAATCAACACAAAAACAGTTAACAGTAGATGCAAGTTCGGATTATGCAATGGGATGGTGGCGCTTGGGAGATAGCTGGAGTGCGCAATTTAATTCTATTGATACTTATTATGCCTCCGGTTTTGCTGGGCAGTATATAATTGTTATTCCTCATTTGAATATTATTATTGTCTCCACTGCCGGAAATTTTACAACTTCAAATAAATTTTTCTCTGCATTTAGGGATTATATTCTTCCCTCTATCAAGGATCTTAATTAATTATTTAGGGTAAAATTTTTGGCATATCTTTTTTCTTTTTAATTTATAAAATTATACTTGCGTTGCGGTGTCTATAAGACTAAGTGTGATTTTTATTACTAAATAAAAATAGGAAAGGGTTTTCCGCCTTATCGCTTCGGTGAGCTGCAACGCAATTTTATTCCTATCACTAAAATATTTTACTTCGTTTATTTTTTTCCCTCATCAAAAATAAGATGACAGGTATTTTGCTTTCGCCCCCTTTTTCATATTATATTATATGTTTAAACATCTGAAATAATATAAATATGATAGAAATCTTTAATAGTAGTCTAGAAAACTTCCGCACGCCGGTAATTTTATTTTTTATTCTGGGATTTGTAGCTTCGGTACTAAAGTCAGACCTGAAGATACCCGATTCAATAGCTAAAATTCTTTCAATCTATTTGATGATTGCCCTTGGATTCAAAGGAGGGGTAGAAATATCCAAGAATGGAAGTGATTTAAATCTTTTTTTATCCATTTTTTTATCTTTATTTATTGGTCTTGTTATTCCGATAATTGTATTTTTTATTATAAAGAAATTGCTTAAAAACGACATTACTAATGCCGGAGCTATTGCCGCACATTACGGTTCTGTAAGTGTTGTTACCTTTATTACTGCCGTCACTTTCTTGGAAAGATCGTCCGTACATTACGAAGGTTTTATGGTAGGTATGATGGCATTGATGGAATCTCCTGCTATTTTTATTTCGCTACTGCTTGTAAGGTATTTTCAAAAAACAACGAAGAATGAATTTAAGATTAAGGAGATCGTAAAAGAATCCCTTTTTAATGGAAGCATTGTGCTTTTATTCGGAAGTCTATTTATTGGAATTGTAAGCGGTGAAAAAGGGATGGCTTTAACAAAACCTTTTTTTGTTGATCCATTTCAAGGAGTATTAACATTATTTTTATTAGAAATGGGTATGCTTGCCGGTAGAAGAATTGAAGAATTTTCTAAAATGGGAATTAAGCTATCGGCAGCAGCTATATTGATTCCATTAATGAATGGAACTCTCGCTTCACTTCTTGCAGTATTAATTGGATTTGATACTGGTACAGCGACTTTATTCGCGGTACTTTCGGCTTCTTCATCTTATATTGCAGCACCCGCAGCCGTTCGTATGGCTCTCCCTGAAGCAAATCCTTCAATCTATCTTACGATGTCATTGGCAGTTACTTTCCCTTTTAATATTATATTTGGCATTCCAATCTATTTTATAATCAGCGAAATGCTTATACGGATAATAAGATGAAAAATAAAAAATTAGAAATAGTAATCGAAAATATTGAATTAGATAACCTCTGTCGCATATTAGATAAAGCGAAAGTTTCCGGCTATACAATCATTCCAGAAGTAACCGGGAAAGGTACGCTTGGTAAAAAAATTACTTTTGGTCTCTCGGATATTATTAAATATGCTATGATTATTATTATCGAGTCTGAGGAAAAAACTAAAGAAATATTAGAAAAAATAAAACCTTTAATGAGAACTTATTCGGGAATCGCATTTATATCGGATACAGATATAATCGATTTTAATTAATATGAAAATTATAATTGCAGGCGCAGGCGAAGTGGGCTTCCACTTGGCAAAACAGCTCGTTCACGAGCATCACGACATTACAGTTATTGAACCTAATGAACAACGTTTAGAGAGAATTAATTCAACCGTAGAAATATTTCCCGTCATTGGTAAATCTACCGAAATAGATAAGCTCAAAGAAGCTGATGCCAAACATTGCGATCTTCTACTTGCGGTTAATGAAAATGAAGCCGAAAATATTACAACAGCAATCCTTGCAAAAAAATTAGGTGTTAAAACTACTGTGGCACGCGTGGCAAATGATGAATACATAAATCCACAAAACAGTGAGTTATTTAAATCCATTGGAGTAGATCACTTGGTTTATCCCGAAGAACTTGCAGCGATTGAGATAGTTAGGCTAATTGAAAGAGCTGCCGCAACTGACGTAATAGAGTTTGAAAGTGGAAAACTAATAATTCTCGGAATAAGAATCGGTTATGATTCCCCAGCTATCAATAAAACAGTAAAACAAACGGCAGAAGAATTTCACGTAGTTGATTTTAGGATAATAGCTATCCATAGGGGTCTGAGAACGGTTATACCGACGGGAGAAGATATCTTCGTTCCAGAAGATCAGATTTTTATAATTACCAAGCCTGATGCTGTTGAAAAAATCGTTCGACTTTCAGGACAAGAATCAGTTAAAATGAAAAACGTTATGATTCTTGGTGGAGGTAAAATTGGCAGATTAACGGCACACCATTTAGAAAAACAGTATAACGTAAAATTAATTGAATCAAATAAAGACAAGTCACATTTGCTTGCTGATTACCTTGAGGATACAATGGTAATTCAGGGGGATGGAAGAGATATTGATCTCCTCGCTCAAGAGGGTATTATCGATATGGATGCATTTATTGCCGTAACCGATGACGCCGAAACAAACATTATCACCTGCCTAATGGCAAAACACTTAAAAGTAAAAAAAATGATTGCTCTTGTTGATAATGTTGATTATATACCTCTTACACAGACTATCGGGTTAGATGCGCTAATAAATAAAAAATTGATTGCCGCTAATAATATTACAAAGGCAATTAGAAAAAGAAATCTTGTGGCGAATATTAACATACTTGGTATTGACGCTGAAGTATTAGAATACTCTGCTGCCGAAAAATCGAAAATTGTTAAAAGAAAAATTAAAGACCTTGGTTTTCCCGATAATGCAATCATTGGTGGATATGTCCGCAATGATAAGGCTTTTATTGCTTTGGGAGATACACAAATTCAGCCAAACGATAAAGTTGTTGTTTTCGCTCTACCCGGTGCAATTAATAAAATTGAGAGTTTTTTCGTTTAATAGAGATGTGATCATTTATCGATACCTAATTATATTTTTATTTTTTACTTCAATAGCTTTTTCTCAAGAGCTATACCTTTGCCGCTCTTATACCGACAAAGGAGAGCCGATTGATGCCTCTCTTAAATTTACTCTTAATACATCTCTAAAAAATAATATCTTTATACTTTATGATAATATAAAGGTTATTCCTGATCCTCTACTATACTTATACATAGATAAAAAAGTTAATAATCGCAATCAAGATTATGATAGCCACGTAATCAGACCCGATAAAAACAGCAAATGGATAGTATTTAATTATGAATTGAAAGAATCGGGCAAATATGAAATCTATCTCCGAAATTCTAAAGGAGTTTTATTAGCTACAAAAACAATCACAGTTTGGGAAACTTCGAGAAATGAATTAGATACTCCTTTTTCCGAAATATATTATTATGCCAATGTAAATGCGCAATTCTGTGAAAAAGTAATTTACGGAAAACCAATCAATACATTTGAAACGATTTCCCTAAAGTATCGATCTCCCGAAACAAAGCTTTTTCTCAAATCAAATAAGCCGTTTAACAGCTCTCTAATTAAATTTGAGGTATGGAAAACCAGTACTAATCCAGAATACGATAAGTTTATAGAGATAAAAAAATTTATTCTTAATAAAAACTGGAGTCAGACTTTTATGAAATATACATTTAAAGGGAAAGGAGATTACAAATTTTTAATTTATAATGATAAGGAAATAATTATAAAAACAATTTATATTAGTGTTACTGATTAAAGAGGGCAAAATGAAGGGAATTATTTTAGCAGGGGGATCCGGAACTCGGCTCTACCCAATTACAAAAGTTTATAGCAAACAATTAACTATAATTTATGATAAACCGCTTATTTACTATCCTCTCTCTGTATTAATGCTTGGCGGTATCAAAGATATTCTTATTATTTCAAATTCCGAAACTATTCCAATGTATCAAAAGCTTTTCGGTTCAGGCGAAGATATAGGGCTTAATATAAGTTATGCACTTCAAAAAGCCCCTAATGGAATTGCAGAATCTTTTATTCTCGGCGAAGAATTTATTGGCAATGATGCAGTCTCCTTAATACTCGGAGATAATATTTTTTATGGTAAACTTGATTTCTTTTATAAAGCAGTAGAAGAAGAAAAAGATGGTGCAACTATCTTTGCTTATCAAGTTACCGATCCGGAACGATACGGAATAGTTGAATTTGATAAAGATGGTAAAGCTCTTAGTATTGAAGAAAAACCTAAAACTCCAAAATCTAATTTTGCTGTACCGGGTTTATATTCTTATGGTAATAGTGTTGTGGAGATTTCAAAAAATCTTAAACCATCACCAAGAGGTGAACTTGAGATTACAGATGTAAATAAAGTTTATCTCGAAATGGGTAAATTAAAAGTAAATAAAATTGGACGCGGTGTTGCATGGCTTGATACCGGAACACCGGAAGCTCTTCTTCAAGCATCTAATTTCTTTGGTATTATTGAAGATAGACAAGGACTAAAAGTTGCCTGTATAGAAGAGATCGCTTACCTAAAGGGTTTTATTAATAAAGTTCAATTTGAAGAATTAATTACAACTAAGCTGCCACGTTCTTCGTATAGAGAATATTTGGAAAGAATCCTTAATGACGATTAGGAAAAGGTAACCCTTGGTAACAAAATTTATAAAAAATAGTCTATTAAATTTATGCGGTTTTGTTTTTGTTGCTTTAGGTATAATTGGCATTTTCTTACCGATAATGCCAACAACTATATTTTTAATTATTGCAACGGGATGTTTTGCGCGCAGTTCAGAAAAATTTTATAATTGGTTGATAAACCATAAAAGATTCGGACATTTAATTCGTCACTATCGAGAGAATAGAGGAATACCTAAAAGGGCAAAAATTATGGCTATTCTCATGCTTAATTTATCGATTGCATCCTCGATATTATTTTTTGTCGATTCTTTTTATTTAAAAATAATACTCGGATTGGTTGCCTTTGGAGTTACAATTTATTTGATATCATTGAAAACAGTACCAGAAGCTGTATAATTTAAGGCACATTTACTTTTAAAGTTGTAATTTTATCTGATACTTTCTATAAAGTTTCTTATCTTTAATAAATAATCCGGAAAGATACTAGATGAGTCTTTTTGCATCAAAAAGCAGAAATGAAGCAGACAAATTAATTGAAGAAAATGATGATCTGAAAAACACTCTTCATACTCTTCTTCAAAAGCATACAAGTCTGTTAGAACTTGAAAAAAAACTCGAAGAGACAAGGAAGGATTTTACTGAACTTTCGAGTAGCGTAGAAGAATTACGTAAGTTAGTAACTGGTTATGAAACTGAAAAAAACGAAAAAGAAATACTGCTTCATGAATTAACAGACCAGATAGCTCATTTATCCGAACGAAAAGAAACTCTTCAACAATTAGTTGAACAATTTGAGAGCGAATACTCATCCTACGAAGAGAAACACAACCTTCTCAATCAAGTTACAACAGAATATAATGAAATCTCTGAAAAGACCTTAAATTTTAAATCGGAATTTGAACGAATGACTTCCGAATTTGAAACTATTTCTACAAAAGTATCAGAACTCTCAGAAGAAGAAATTCAACTAACTTCTCATCTAAATAATTTAAGAAAAGAAGAAGCATCCTTCGCTAAATATGAAAAAGATATTAGCGTTTACGTTGAAAAATTAAATCATCTTAAAGACGAGGAAACAAGAAAAACAAAAACAATAGAAGAGATTGATTCTAAACTTTCTCTTAGCGAAGAGATAAAAAACAATCTTGAAAATTCTGTCTCTGCAATGGTTTTTCAACTATCCGAAAAAGAAAAACTTTTTAATGAATACACCAATCAAAAAGATAAATTAATTGAAGAGCTTTATCAGGCAAAAAAAGATTACGATAATATTAAGCAACGAATTGAGCTTAGTGACGAAAAATTAAAAGAAGAAAGCAAACTTACAGAAGAACTTTTTAATAAAAAAAATGCTCTTCAAGAAGATATTAAAAGAGTGGATGTGGTTCTAAAAGAATCGCAGGGAAAATTACTTGAATCTACGAATGAAATTGAAAAACTCGCCGAAACTATTACATCAAAAAATGAAATTTTAGAAGAGTTAGAAAAAAGAAAATTTAGTATTGAAGAGAGTAATCTTACAGTTGAAAGAAATTTTTCCGCAGTGCTTCAAAAATATTTGGAAGAATTTAATGACCAAAAAACTCGCCTTACTAATCTCAAACAAGAACTAATCGAGAAAGAGAAGGAACTAAATCAAAAAGAAAAACTGATTTTAGAGAAGAGTACTCAAATTGCTGAATATGGGGGACTCTCAAAAGTTCTTCAAAAGGAAAAAGCTTCTTTAGAACAAGCATTTAATAATTTAAAAGATGAACAAAAAGAATTGATCGACGATCTTGCAGATATCAGAGAAGATATTACTAAATATAAGCTTCACATGAATAGCGTAAAAACAGAATCTGAATCACTCGAACAAAGAAAAAACAATATTAACTCAGAATTAAAACAGATTATTAATCAATCTAATTCGTACTATACTAATCTCGAAGATATAAAGCAAAAAATTGAACAAGAGATTTCTGAAAGTAAAAATGAATTGATGAAAATAAAAGATGAATTAAAAGTATCACGCGAAGAATTGAGAAACACAAAACTCGAAACACGAATTGTAGAAAAAGAAAAAGAAGAATATTCGGCTAAAATATCTGAACTCGTAAGCTTAGAAAAAACTCTAAAATTTAAGTCAGCTGAATCTGCTTCTAAAAAATCTAAGTGATCTTTAACACGAACTATTTTTTGTTTTAAGAGTATAATTTATAAACGAAAGAAAGGCAAAATGAGATATAAATTTATATTAAATACTATTTCACTACTGATAATATTATCATTTAATTCAATCAAAATTGATGCACAAGAAGACCCTGCTTTACGCTATTTAAAAAATCCCGCCTATAAATTACAAGTCGAAATGTATGATATATATAAAACGCGTCAGGCAAATATAGTTATGCTCGGTAATTCGCTTACCAATGGAGCCAATTGGAATGAGCTACTTGGAAGAAACGGTGTCGCTGAACGAGGAGTACCCTCCGATATTTTGCAAGGTTTTGCTGCAAGAATAAATTATATTTACAAATTAAATCCAAAAATTGTTTTTATTTGTGGTGGGCTAAACGACATATATAATTGGATTCCTACTGAGGAAGTATATAGCGAATATGTAAGTATTATCAACAAACTAAAATCAAAAAATATTATTCCTGTTATTCAGACCACAACTTACTCTGGAAAGACTTGGGCTAAGGACTGGGGTGGTACTCCGGAAGTTAATGCCGGTAGGAATAGAGAAGTGGATAAACTAAACAAAATGCTTTTTGACTTTGCCCAGAAGAATAATGTTGATATTATTGATCTTAATGCTAAGACAGCGGGAATTGACCGATTTTTACGTCCCGAATTAACTTGGGATGGAATTCACTTCAACGCCAAGGGATACAAAATATGGGCTGCTGAAGTTGAAAAAGTTTTATCGAAATATAAACTATAAGATTTAAAACAAGGAAAGATAAATATGGAAGACAACAAAGTAAGACAACCTTTATACCTCGGATTTTTAATACTCTTTCTCCTTTTAATTGTTTCATTCGTAAAAATTGATTACGAATTTTGGGGATTACAAATTAGACAAGTGGATATACTTGCTGATCTAAAACCTGAACCGATAGAAGATGAATACTACAATCAAAACAATTTTCACCCAAATATATTTGAGCTATATCCTGCCACTTATAATTATGCAGGAATAGGAGTTTTTAATGAAGCTCCTCTTCAAGGACAATTGGAACCACTTTCGGGAAATGTTAGTCAATTAAAACCATTTTTTGACGCATTAAAAAATGCTAAATCAAAAACTGTTAGAATAGCTCATTATGGCGATTCAGGTATTGAGGGCGATTTAATTACTGCTGACGTTAGAGAAGCATTGCAAGATAAATTTGGTGGGAATGGAGTGGGATGGCTTGGAATTACTTCACAGGATATTTCGTTTAGAACTACTACTAAACATTCTTTCTCAAGCAATTGGGAGTCAGCAGCTTTCTATTCAAGCAATCCAAAAAACTATCCGCTTGGTATGAGTGGCGAATGCTTTGTGCCAAAAGCTACCGGCGCCTGGGTTCAATACGAAACTACAAGAGCAAGAAGATCACTAAAAGATTTCAGCACTGTAAAATTATATTATGCTAATGCAAAACCATCTACCATTAATTATAGTTTTGATGGTGGAGCCAAGCAAACCGTAGCTCTAAAAACCGGAAAAGATTTACAGGAATTAGTATTAAAACCATCCGGCAGAGCAAAAAGTATAAAAATAGAAGTTACACAAACAGATCAGGCTTATTTTTATGGCGTATCATTGGAAAATGAAACGGGCGTATATGTTGATAATCTTCCATTAAGAGGTAATACAGGGGTCGATTTAGCTAATATTGATGAAGGATTATTAAAGCAATTTTCTAAACACATGGATTACAAATTAGTTGTTCTTGAATTTGGTTTAAATATTGCCGGTACAAGAAAAACTGATTATAGTTGGTACGAAAGAGAAATGGTTAAAGTTGTTGATCACGTTAAAAGAGCATTTCCTAGTGCAGGTATTTTGATGGTAACTGTGCAGGATAAAGGAATGAAAAAAGGGACATCTTTTGTAAGTGATCCAGCAATTCTTTCTCTCCTTGAAGCACAAAAAAACATTGCAAAACAATCGAATGTAGCTTATTGGAATTTATTTGAAGCTATGGGCGGACAAAGTTCGATGGTAAAATGGGTTAATGCTAATCCACCATTGGCTTTCAAAGATTACATTCACTTTAACGGTCAAGGCGCCGCTAAAGTAGCTAAATTATTTACAGATGCGTTATTGGATTCATATAATAAAAGATAAATAAACTCTTTAAATAACGTAACAACAGGACCGTATATGGATACTGCTTTTTTTGAACGGCTTTGGGAACAGATTAGATATAATCCGCTGGAACCTCTTTTATTCAACAGCGGATTTTTTCTATTCTTCTTCCTAGCCTGTATCGCCTTCTATCATATTTTTATTAATAATAGAAGAGCGCAAGTTCTTTTTCTAACTGCCGCTTCCCTCTTTTTCTATTATAAATCCAGTGGCTTCTATTTCCTTTTACTAATCTTTAGCTGTGTAATCGATTTCTATGCGGGTAAATGGATTTATGATTCCAAGTCAAAAACTGAAAGACGAATTCTTCTTACGCTTTCAATGGTTATGAATCTCGGAATCCTTGGTTATTTTAAGTACATGAATTTCTTCCTTGATACTGTAACGGGACTTGGTGGACCGCAATTTAGTTTTATGGATATTTTCCTTCCGGTCGGTGTTTCATTCTTTACATTCCAATCAATGAGTTATACAATTGATTTGTATAAGAAGCACATGGAACCAGAGAAGAAATTTATCGACTTCCTTTTCTTCGTTTCATTCTTCCCACAGTTAGTTGCAGGTCCTATCGTTAGGGCATCGGACTTTCTACCACAGATTCATCAGTCAATAAAAATTAATAAAGCTGATATGGGAAAAGCAATTTTCCTTATTAGCGCAGGATTGCTTAAGAAGGCTGTTATTGCTGATTATATAAGTATCAATTTTGTAGATCGAGTGATGGAATGGCCTACAAGATTTACCGGCGTAGAGAATCTTCTTGCGATGTACGGTTATTCACTTCAGATTTATTGCGATTTTTCGGGCTATTCAGATATGGCAATTGGGATAGCACTTCTATTCGGGTTTAGATTAATGACAAACTTTAATGCACCTTATAAAGCTTACTGTATAACCGATTTTTGGCATAGATGGCATATTTCTTTATCCACATGGCTTCGTGATTATCTTTATATTTCGCTCGGTGGTAATAGAAAAAGTAAGGTAAGGACATATATTAATCTCCTCCTTACAATGGTAATAGGAGGATTATGGCATGGAGCAGCATGGCGTTTTGTTATTTGGGGTGCTATTCATGGTGGTGCTTTAGCATTAGAAAAATTATTTAATATCCCTAAATTCTTCGCCAAAAAATGGTATCTAAAAATTATTGGCGTAATAATTACTTTCCATATCTGGACTTTATCAATGTTGTTTTTCCGTCCATCTTCGCTTGATGTTTCAAAAGACATACTAAATCAAATATTTAACTATTTCAAGCCCGAAGTCTTACCTCAGTTTATAGGTGGATTTACTATGGTATTTTCATTAATGATACTTGGCTACTTTTCTCATTATATTCCCGACCGTTGGGTTGCAAAGATGGAATATTGGATAGGCGAAACTCCGGTTTATGGTCAGGCAGTAATCTTAACATTAATTATCTGGATTGCATATCAATTCAAAACTGCTGGTATCCAACCATTCATCTACTTCCAATTTTAATACTACTACCCCTGCTTGTTAAGCAGGGGTAAATTCTTCTCAAATTTATTTTTAATAATTCAAACAAAACCTTAGTCATTACTTTTTACCTTATTATAAACAATACCTTTTTGTAAATTTTTCTTTAAATTGCGGGAATATAATAACCGGTGTTTTCATTAGTGAAAAAATTCATTTATCTATTTATCGCCCTATTTTTATTGGTGTCTTATTCCGTTAATTCACAAGATAAACAGGAAGCAGAGAACCTTAAAAAAAATGCTCTCAATCATATGCAAAATGGGAGATTTGGAGAAGCTATTGATCAACTTAATAAATATATCTCTTTACGTCCGCGTGAATCAGATGGATATAATTTACGTGCGGAGTGTTTTGAAAAAAGATCTGAATTTTCTAACGCTATTTTAGATTATCGCCGCGCTATTGCAGTAGAAATTTCCGATGCTGGTAAAAAAAGCAAATACGAAAACAACTTAAAACGTACCCAGCAAGTTTATTATGCAATCCTTCTCAAAAAAATTGATGGACATTTAAGAGAGATAGCCATTAATCCTAACAATCCTTTCGATTATCTCGAAATTGGTAAATCATATCGTCAAATGGAACTTTGGGATAAAGCTGAAGAATGGTATGATAAATATATTGCAATGGATCCCAACGCTTCACCTGATGAAATAATTCGTTACACTGAAATTCTCGCGAAAACAGGAAGCATCGTAAAAGGGGAAAAGATTTTAAAAATATATACCGACCGTTATCCGGGAGATTGGAGATTACAAAGTCGATACGGATATTTTACTCTATGGCTTGGTAAATTCCAAATTGCAAAAAAGGCATTCGAAACCGCACTAACATACAAACCGTTTTTCAAAGAGGCACAAGATGGTTTAGATATCGTTAATCGTGAAGCTTATGTTACTCAGGAGGACCCGCGTGCTTTCGAGAAGGAATATCCGATTGATAAATATTACCGACTTCTCCGATCGAAACCACAAGATGTGGAATCAAGATTTAAATTAGTCGACGAACTTATAAAAGCAGAACGAATTGAAGAAGCATATCAGCAACTTCAAGTTATCGGATTAAATAATTCTTCCGATCCTCGTTACGTTGAAAAATGGGACTACGTTACAAATTACCGCACGACTACTTACCGTGAAAAGATTGATTACTTTAAAACAAAATTAGAACAGAACCCTAAGGACAAAGAATCGCTTAAAAAAATTGCTGAGTATTATGAGTATCTTCAAGCTTATGATACTTCGACAGTTTATTTGGAAAAATATTTTGAAGAGTTTCCTGATGAAAAAGATCCGGCTCTGCGTTACAAGTATGCGCGAATAACCGCCTGGAATAGAGACTTTACTAAATCACTCGAAATCTTAGATGGTTTAATTCAAGAAAATCCTAATAATATTGATTATCAACTTTTTCGCGCACAAATATCAGTTTGGACTAATCAAGATATTGAGCTTGCACGAGGCTACCTCGAAAATGCTTTGAAAGCGAGACCCAACAGCCTCGAAGCCCTTATATCAATGGGATCGCTTAAGTTGATTGACCGAGATTATGATGCGGCACAGGAATATGCAAATAAGGCAAAAGAGATCGATCCGAATAACGAAGATGTCGGCAAGCTCCAATCGAATATTGATTGGCAGAAGATGCGTGCCGAAGAAGAAAAATTATATCAGATTCTCGAAGAAGGGCGCGGATACGTAATGAATGAAGACTGCGCCGGTGCTCTTCCATATTATGAAGAATATTTATCCAAAGCAGAGCCAAACGTTTTAGTTAATAAAGAATATGGCGATGTGCTCTTCTGCGCTAAAGATTATAATGCTGCAATTGATCAATATAATTTAGTTTTAGCTCAAACAGATAGCTACGATGCAAAGATGCAGCGAGCCAAAGTCTATTTTATGAAGGGAGATTCCCTGCTTGCCCTTAGTGAATTTAGAACTTTAGTGATGGAAGACTCTGCGGATTTTGATGCTAATCTTTATCTTGGCGATTCGTATGCAAAAGTTGACGAACCCGATTCAGCTCGCTCTACTTATAATCATCTTTTAACTTGGGATTTAGATTCTACTCAAATAAAGCAAGTTGAAATGAGAAAGGGATGGCTTCCAATCACAGGACTTGCTGCATTATTTGAAACCTTTCCTAATTATGTTTCCTTAGCCCCATCAGGGGTCTATTATGCTGATAATACCGGTTTTAGAATTGGTAATTTCGGCTCACGATTAGAAATCGGACTTACAAGCTTCATCTCTATTGGGGCATCTTTTTATAAAACTTATCTAAGAAGTAACTATGAATCTCTCAATGCGGATATAATACAAACATTCTATGATAATGGAATTAATTTTGTGGGTAATCGTGATTTCACCACCTTCAAAGGACATATTTTTATTCGCCTTTCAAAATATTTAAATCTTGGTGTCGGATCGGGTTCTGCCAATTCGAGCGGCGCTTTCATTAGAAAAGAGGCAGATGCTTTTATACGTTTTGATAGACCCGATACACTTAGTATAGTTGCTCTTTATCAAAGCTCTGATGCTTCGCTTGTATTATATTCTCCTTATTTAATAGATCTACGCTTATATGCAAAACTTTATAAGTTAGAAGGTTATTATCAGCACTATAATGGTCTAAAAATTATGAGTTCCTTTCAATACCTTTCAGTTACTGATGGTAATGAAGGAAACGATTTTTATCTAAGAATCGGAAAATATTTTTATAGATACTTGATTGTTGGGTATGAATATCTTTATACTAACTACAAACTCAAGTCGCAGTATTATTATTCTCCGACTAATTTTGAAGCCCACAATTTGTGGATTGAAAACGATCTCGAAAAAAATAAAGATTTAACAGTAACGATTGGCGGAAAATTAGGGTATATACCTTTGAATGATTTTATTCTTTTCCAAGGATATCTCGATGTGAAGTATAAGGTATATGAAAAATTGCAAGTGAGCGGAAGAATCGCAGCAGGGAGTACATCGCGCGATGATTCAAGTTATCGCTATTTCTCAGGTCAACTCGGCGCATACTGGTCAATCTTCTAAGAAAGAAAACACTATGAAAAAAATATTTTTTATGCTATTGTCCCTATGGACAGCGAGTCTTTATGCTCAAAAAGTAGAACTTTTCGGCGAACCAAAACCTGCTTCTATTATGATCGGGAAATCTGATAATATTAAATCGGTTACATTGGATAATAAAAATATTGTTTTCGATAATTCAGGCTATTTCGTTTTTGGTTTTGATAGAGATGCTAAAGGGACTCATACACTTAAAGTAAAGTTCAAAAAAGGAAAAGCATTCATAAAAAAATTAGTTCTTGAAAAAAGAAAATATAAAATACAACGTCTTCGCATTGCTTCTAAATATGTTAAGCCACCCAAAGACGAATTAGAACGAATTAGTGATGAATCAAAAGAAATGAAGCTTGCTCGTGTAAAAGTTGGAAAAATCAATACTCCTCTATATACTGCGGGTTTTATTATTCCCGCAGAAGGCGAACTATCTTCAAATTTCGGAAGCCAAAGAATCTTAAATGGTGTAAAGAAAACTCCGCATAATGGAATTGATATTGCAAACGCTGAAGGTACACCGGTATATGCATTGAGCGATGCAGTGGTGATAGCGGCAAAAAGTGATTTTTATTATAACGGAAATTTTGTTTTATTAGATCACGGACAATCCCTAACGAGCATATATCTTCACTTGAATAAATTGCATGTAGCTGAAGGGGATACAGTAAAGAAAGGTGAAAAGATAGGGGAGATTGGCACTACAGGACGCTCCACCGGACCACATCTTCATCTCGGAGTTCAGTGGGGTAAAAAGCGAATCGACCCGCTAACACTCATTGAGATGAATAAGCAAATTGAGTCAACGAACCCATAAACACTTATGAAAGCTTATCTAAGACTTCGTTCGGAGTGAGAGCTGTATCATAAAACGAGAGTATCTTCATCAGCACTTGGTCTATTATTGAATCGGGGCAGGATGCTCCGCTTGTAATTGCTATTACTACCTTATCCTTCTTAGGCAGAAAATCTACCGTTTCCACTTCACTTTTTATCGACATATTGAAATGCATAATTTTGTCAACGCTAATCTTATCGGCATCTGAAATAAAATATGTTTTGAAACGTTCTTCAAGCAATTCCACCAAATGTGAAGTATTAGAACTATTATATCCCCCTACGACAATTGCAAAATCTGCTTGGTACTCTATCAATGAATCGGTTGCAGACTGGTTATCATTCGTAGCATAGCAAAGTGTATCCCTTGTATCGGCGAAATGATCTTTAAGATTATCTTCACCATATTTTGAAATCATTGCTTGCCGCAGAAGTTCGGAGATTTCTTCTGTTTCGGTGGCGAGCATAGTAGTCTGATTGACAACTCCAATTCTCTGCAAATCTTTATGCGGATCAAATCCAACAGTGTATTTTTTATCAAAAAATTGCAGAAACTCTTCTTTAGTTATTTCACAAAACATAAATTTTGTTAAGTAATCGGCTTCCTCAATATCTTTAACAATAATAGAGGGGCTATTCTCTGCACTATGTGAAAATGTAGCACGGGTTTCTTCGTGCTTATACTTTCCATGAATTACAATTGTATAATCTTTTTTACTAAGTGCTTCTGCTCTATTCCAAACTTTTTCTACAAATGGGCATGTAGTGTTATATTTTAATGTATCAATACCTTTTTCTTTAAGGAGTTTTTCTATTTCGATCGTAGTCCCAAATGCCGGAATTATCACTATATCGTCTTTTGTTATTTCGTCCCAATCAATATATTGATTACCGTAGTTATCCATTATAAAACTAATTCCGCGATCAATAAGATCTTTATTGACCGCAGGATTATGAATCATTTCGCTTAATAGATAAATTTTTTTATCGGAATTTTCGTTTAAAGTTTTATAAGCTATTTCAATTGCGTTTTCTACTCCGTAACAAAATCCGAAATGACGAGCAATAAGAAACTCCACCGGACCGAAATTTAATCTCGTAGGAGAAAAATCCTTCTTACGAGGATCATCATTTCTTCTCATTTCTTTTAAACGAGAAATTATTGAGCTTTTATATTGCAACGGAATATCAAACTTTTTCATTTATAATTTAGCTTTGACTTGTTTTTCTAATAGATCAATTCGAGAGACATAGAACTCATAATTTTTATCACTACTTCCTGCATCTCTTGCAAGATCAAGTTCCTTCAATGCTTCTGTAAATTTATTTTGTTTAAATAAGACTTTTGCCTTTACATAGTGTGTTAGGTAGCTGTTATTAGCACTTATAGCGGCATCGGCATATTTTGCTGCGGCATCTAATTCAATTCCTTTATCAGCAAGATATTCGGCTGAGGTAGAAAATGTCTTAAATTCATCAGCTTTAGCTTTTCCGGTAGCCTCCTTAATTTTATCCACTGCCTGTTTTACCACATCCACATTTATCTTAAAAGATACTTTTACTCTTTCCCAATTAAAATTAAGAGTAGCACTGCTATCACTTAAATCGGTGAATGAGAATGTAAGCGATTCTGAAAAATCAACAATTTCGGGATTAACTTTAAAGCGTATCAAATCTTCTTCTTGCTTATAATCATAAGCTCCCCATTGCTTCCATAATTTATTTAAGATAATCGTTGTTTCATTATTCGGAATTGTAAAAAGAGAGTATTTGGCTGCGGGTACATTCTTTCCATCAATTATCACATCTGTAGAAAATTCAATTGTGGTGGCATCATTAGCACCTGTGCGCCAAACTTTATTTAATGGAACGAGATCGCCCCAAATATTTCTTCCCTTTACTCCGGGTCTATGATATTCAACTGTAACATTAGTATAACCAATTACTTGGCTTACTGATGCTTTCGGACTTAATTTCGGTAATTCTATTTGCGCATAATTAACTGCTGTAACAAATAAAAATGAAATCAATAATAGTTTTAAATACTTCATGGTAATTCCCCTTTTTTCTGAATAAACAATTAACCAATATAAAAAGTTCTCAATGGATTTAAAAGCGAAAAGGCGGAATCATAAGAGCAGCCCAGCCGAGAACTGCTTCCTAATATCCGCCTTTTATCAGAAACGTATTGCCGTTTCTTATTTGAGGGTGCATTATAGTAATTACAAACATAATGCCAGATGATAAAGAACACGTAATTACTTATAAACTTCTATCGCTTCATTACTACTTATTTGAAATAACTATCAAAAACTTAAAAAAAAAGTGCGGCTTAAGAGCCGCACTCTCAAATCTTATTACTTCATTAATACCATTTTCTTCGACATATTTACATTATTACCTGTAAGATTGTAAATATAGATACCGGAAGCTAAGCTGCGTGCATCAAAATTGAATTTGTGTACACCCGGTGTTAATTCACCATTTAAT
>Ga0172380_10000546_pt1 | contig 72291 bp, 81 predicted proteins | sample Leawe162metaG_FD_119747 | JGI IMG/M metagenome (GOLD analysis project Ga0172380, IMG submission 119747) | Leachate microbial communities from a municipal landfill in Southern Ontario, Canada - Leachate well 162 metaG | ecosystem: Engineered > Solid waste > Landfill > Unclassified | place... | reverse complement strand
TCCTCCCGGCAGCTGTTTCGATGCTTTTCGCTTTCGTTTGGCTGCTCATGATGACGTACACCACAAAACTCTTGGACGGCGTGGATGGTTTGGCGGGTTCCGTTTCGCTCATCGGCGCCTTCATGATCGCCGCTCTCGCGCTCACGGAAAAATATTATCAGCCGGATGTAGTCCTCCTTTCACTGTTTTTTGTAGCTGCACTCGCCGGATTCCTTCTGTGGAACTTTTATCCGGCGAGAATTTTCTTGGGTGAAGGCGGAAGCACATTTGTGGGCTTCACGCTCGGAATTCTTTCAGTAATTGGCGGAGGGAAGATGGCTACGCTTCTGCTTGTACTTGCTATCCCCGCGATTGACGTGGCCACCGTCATGGCTCGCCGATTGCTTGAACGCCGGCCGCTATTTTCCGGCGATCGCTATCATCTGCACCATCTTCTGCTTGATAACGGCTTGAGCGAGCGGAAGATTGTTTTTCTGTATTCAGGACTCTGTCTTCTTTTTGGCCTCTCCACGCTGGTTTTTACTTCTCTTGAGAAGATTCTTGCGCTCGGCATCTTGACTATTGGCATTCTTGGCGGTATTTTTTTCCTCGAACAACGCAAAAAACACTTATGAAAAAAACATTGAGAATTTTCTTTGTTCTCTTGGCTGCTTTTCTTCTTACGTTAGCCCTTGTGGTCGTATTTACGAGCAAAACAACAACAGAGCTCCTCATTAACGGAGAGACGTATACGGTCAGATTGGCCAATTCCCCGGTTAGCCGTTACCGCGGTCTTTCCGGAGTTTCGCTTGCGGATTTAAAGAATGATGCTTCAGGCATGGCGTTTGTGTTTGGTTCGGATGATGTCAGAACTTTTGTAATGCGGGGTATGAAATTCCCGCTTGATATTGTCTGGGTGAGAAACGGGCTTGTGGTGAATGTGGACGAAAATATTCCCGCACCAAGAGAAGGAGAAGAACCGCGCAAAGTATCTTCTGATCCGTTAACCGCGGATATGGTGCTTGAATTCCCTGCGGGCTTTGCTCACGCCCATGATCTCTTTATTGGTGCGAGTGTGAAACTTAAAGAATAGTAAGGACGAGCGCGAGCGCAATGACCGCAACAGCGTGAGTCATGACCGGGATTCGGGTAGAGTTGAATTTGGCAATGAGCGTCATGAGGAGAATAGTGCAGAGCGCAATGATGGAAAGTATGGTGAATTGCCGTACAGAGTCTTCCATGCCGCTCACGGAAAAGATGCCAAACAGTTTGTATTCGCCTTTTGGCGCAGCGAACCCGTAAAGTGATTGGGTGTTTGTTTCCGGTGCAGCGAGCGCCACGGGTTCTGTGATCTGTGTATTTTTGCTTTGTGCCGTGATGTAGAGTTGCTCCCCGTTATCACTCAGGCTTGCGGCGTTGAAGGCTAAATCTCCTTGCCAGGCGCCATCCTTTTTAGCGAGTGGCGCGGACTCTGTTCCGAGACGTGCAGTGACGGCAGTGGTTGTGTCATCTGCCTTGAGACTCAGGGTGTAACTGTCCTTGTTTGGCGTTACTACTACGCTTCCTTCGGTAATTATGCTTGGGACGGATTCAGACTCTACTCCAAGTACTGCGGTTTCTGTGATTTGAGGGATCGGGACTTCTGGAGCTATTGCGAGATCTGTAAGCACATCTGCTCCCTTTGGTTTGGACGGTTCTTTTAGGGCATCGGCATTTTTTGGATATCCAAAGTGTTGGACCACGAAGATGGCGGGGTATCCCTGATATTCTCCCTGTGCTACGCCTACGCCAATTTCGTTGTAGCGCGGATCAATGATGTTTGCTTTGTGCGTAGGACTTGCTAGCCAGCCGGAATAGACATCTTCTGCGGAGGTGAAGTACACGGCTAAGTTTTCTCCGGCGTACGTATACGTGTAACCATTTTTAGCGAACCAAGACCAGGGCGTTACTCCGGCGGGACTGGTGTGCGCAAAATATTGATTAGCCAGCATGTCTTCCGCCTTCATGCTGGCGGAAGCAGAAAGTTCGTTATTCACGGACAGATCGCCGAGCCCCAAATTTTCTCTGGTCTGATTGGTGAGGGCTACGATATTTGGTGCCGTTATGGCGCTTGAGAAGAGGCTTGCGGCAGGGAGTGCGATTGAGGCGCCGATCACTGCTCCTTTGAGGAGGATAAGGAGGACACTATAACCAAAAAGCGCCTTATGCCGTAAGGCGTGAGGGAGATGTTTGTTTCCTTTGTGCGGAAAAAGATGATCCTTCAGTGTTTTGCCAATCTTTCCAAAAAAACCTTTGGACGTCTTTCTCCGCACGGATGTGCGTTTTTTCGCGCCTTTCACTCCGTGATTATAACATGACGGGCTGGCCACTTCTTTGACAGAAGGGGTATTTTCAGGAATTCTACCCCTTGAGCGAATCATTGCTCACTCTATCGCGAGGTTTTCAATGTCGGTTCTTCTGTCTCTGCTTCTTTCTGTCGCCGTGGCCGGTCCGCCCCCGCGCTCTGCCGTGGTCACCAAGGACTGCGCCGAAGCGCAGAACCAGGTGCTCGAGACCGGCATGTCCTTCACGGGCCGTTGTCGCGGGGACGACACGCTCTTCACCGCGGTCTATGACCCGGCCGAGATCTCGCGTCTGCTCGACGGTCAGGTGGTCTACCTGTCCCGCTGTGCGGACATGGCAAACCCTGCCTCGTATGTTGTAACGGTGGAAATCACGGTTCACCGTTTTTCCGCTGGGGGCGGGAAACATGTAGAGGCACGGATCGTGAACTCCAGCGAGCCGAATCAGTCGAATAGGACGCGATTCGGATCTGACGGTCTCTACGCGAGCAAGGCATCGAAATGCATCATGGACACCTTGTCCTCGGTACCGTTCCCGGACCCCGGGTACGACGACCGGCGGCGATTGAGTCCACGTGCCTACACGGTGCTCTGGAAGTTCAGCGTCCCGGACGCTCTCGGGTCCGTGCTCGGGCCCATGCCACCGCCCCGGACGCCCGTGGATACGGTCAGGACTGGCGTTCTCGAGGTAGAAGGCCACTGATCGCTCCCGTTTCCTGTCCTGTCGGTCGCGACCGACGGGACCTGCCCCGCCCGTCCTCTGGATGGGCGGGTGCACGTGTTTTAAGGCCAATATTTGGGCTCAGAGTTGACGGTTTGGCCTGTCTTTGTTACACTCGTGGCGTTCAAATTCTTCATTTTCGGCTTGCGTAAGGCACCTCAAAGTATCGTTTAATCGATCGCCTGAGCAGCACACACGCGTATGTACGCAGTAATTACTACAGGAGGTAAACAGTACCTCGTAAAGAAAGGCGAGAAGCTCCAGGTAGAGCTCCTTGACCTTGAAGAAGGCAAGTCTCTTGATTTCGTTCCTATGCTCGTTTCAAACGAGGACGGTACGGATTTCAAGATTGGTACGCCGGAAGTTTCCGGCATGAAAGTCACCGCTAAAGTGCTTGAGCACGGCCGTGGCGAAAAGATTTCCGTGATCAAGTACAAGCGTAAGGCTCGTTACCGCAAGAACGTTGGTCACCGCCAGCCGTACACGATTCTCGAGATTGAATCTATTGAATAAAACAAAAAATCCTCTGACGTGCAGAGGATTTTTTGTTTACGTCTCGCTTCTACCAGACAATGCGCTCGCAAGCGTTACCTCGTCAGCGTATTCAATGTCCGCGCCCATGGGGAGGCCGCGGGCGAGACGAGTAGTTTTACGGTCGAGGTTTTTTAAAAGACGGCTGAGGTAGAGGATAGTAGTCTCGCCATGAACGTCGGGAGAGAAGGCGAGGATGATTTCTTTGACGCCTGGTTCCTTTTTTAGGCGATCGACAAGCTTGTCCACGTTCAAAACATCCGGAGTGAATCCATCGATGGGATTGAGGACACCACCGAGCACAAAATAGAGGCCGCGATAAATTCCTGTTGCCTCAATGGTGGAAATGTCACGCGCTTCGGCTATGACGCAGATGAGATTCTGGTTTCTGTTTTGATCAGAGCAGATATCACAGATGCGTTGCTCCGCATACGTGTAGCAGCGTTCGCACAGAGCCACGTTTTTGAGGCCTTCGATGCTTCTCGCGAAGATGTCGAGTTCGTCCTTGGATAACCGGAGCAACGAAAAAGCGTACCGAAGCGCGGTCTTCGGCCCTACTCCCGGCAAGCGGCCGAGTGCGCCCATGGCGTTGTGGATGGGGGTAGGGAACTTGCGCATGTTACTCGTTGCCCGTCATGCCCTTCATCATGTCAGCCAGGCCACCGATTCCGCCCATGCTTTGCATCTTTTTCATGAGCTCTTGCTGCAGTTTTTTATTGGCTTCCGTGAAAGCGTCTTTTACGCCAGCTTCTGTCTCAGACTTGCCGAGGCCCTCTTCAATCTGCACACCCAAAACTTCATGACTGCCATTTAACGTGACCATGACTTTATTTCTCGCGCCAGCGCCCACCACGATGATTTGATCCATCATTTCTTTCATCTGCTTGCTCTGATCACGCATCTCTTTGAATTGCTTGAGTTTCTGAAACATAGGGTGGGGAAACTGGGGAAGTTGGGGAAACTGGGGATGGGATTAAAATTCCCATTTTCCCAATTTTCCCACATTTCCCGCTTGTTAAATAATTATACTGCCCCGCGGGGATAAAAGCCTTTAGGGGGGACTCCAGGCGGCAAGCCCACATTTTTAGGTGGTAGGCCTTGGGGCGCGCCTTCTGCTGGTTGGCCGAAAGGATTAGGAGACCCGCCAGAGGGCGGCGGGGTGTAACTGCGCGTATCCAGATTTTTGAAGGAAGCGCGGGCAGCATCCCAGAACAGTTTCACCATGCCCGTTGGGCCGTTACGGTGTTTGGCAATGTGCACTTCCGCACTCGTCTTTTCATCTGGCGTTAATTCTTCCGGCTGATAGTTTCTGTCCGCCGCTTTGCGGTAGAGGAACATGACCACGTCCGCGTCTTGTTCAATAGATCCGGAGTCGCGCAGGTGGGCGAGGCGCGGGATAGCTGGCTTCTGCAGTTCCACCGCGCGGGACAGCTGAGCGAGTGCGAGAACTGGCACGTTCAGCTCGCGAGCGATTTGTTTTAATCCTCGGGAGATTTCAGCAACTTCTTGCACGCGGTTATCGGTCTTCGTTCTCGCCTCCATGAGCTGCAAGTAATCAATGACGATCATGGAAAGCCCGTGTTCAGCCTGGAGGCGGCGGGCCTTAGTGCGGATGGTCATGATGCTCGCGGCCGGAGAGTCATCTATGAAGATAGGCGCTTCAGATAGCTTGCCGAGCGCCTCTCCAATGCGCGGGAAATCGTCGTCGTGCTCCGACAAACGTCCCGTACGCAATTTCCACAAGTCCACGTTCGCTTCCGCACAGATGAGACGATCTACGAGCTGTTCTTTACTCATTTCAAGAGAGAAGAATCCAACCGGGAGTTTAGTCTTCATGGCCACGGCGCGCATGATGTCTAGCGCAAAGGATGTTTTTCCTACAGACGGTCGAGCGGCCAGAATAACCAAGTCAGAGCGTTGCAGACCAGCGAGAAGGTTGTCTACACCCGTAAAACCTGTAGGAACGCCGCGGAGCTTGCCCTTATCTTTGTGGAGTTCGTCAATGCGCTCAAAAGCTTCTGTAAGTACTGAGTGGAGCGGAACGAAGGTTTGTTTGATGAAGTTTGAGGAAACACTAAAGAGTTTTTGTTCAGCTTCGTCTAAAACGCTGTCTACATCCTGTTCCTCATCAAATCCAAGCTCCGTAATTTGCCCAGCGGCTTTGAGGAGACGACGAAGCGCTGCTTTTTTGGCAATAATCTCTGCATAGTGCGCTACGTGCGCACTTGTGGTGACCACATTTGTAAGTTCGACCAAAATTGTTCTCCCGCCGATCTGTTTCAGTACGCCTTTTTCTTCCAGACGGTTGCCGAGCGTTAAAAGATCAATCGGCTGGTGGCGCTCAAAGAGCTCCACCATAGTTTCAAAAATAATGCGATGCGAATCCTGATAGTAATCTTCCGCTCTGACTACGTCACCCACTTTCACCATGACTTCCTGGTCAAGTAAAAGGGCACCGAGCAGGGACTGCTCAGCTTCAAGATTATGCGGAGGGATGCGACCACCGTCAGCCATAGACGAGAGGGATCGTATCCTAGGTTTCCCCCCTTTGGAAGAGGATAGGAGGGGGATAAATACGCTATACTGCTACTGATTCTATGGAGGGAAATATTCGCGTGGTTTGGCAGGGAGCACGCCCGCTTATTGGCACCGTGATTGGCGTGGGTATTTTTGCTTTGCCTTACGCGTTTTCTCGAGCCGGGTTCGGTATTGGACTCATTGAACTTATCCTCGTAGGCAGTTTGAACCTTGTGGCGCTGTTTCTGTATGCGGATTTAGTCTTGGCGCGTCCCGGGCATGATCGATTTACAGCCATAGTGGGGAGAGACCTTGGTTTTTTTGGCACCATACTTGCGAGTCTGTTCTATTTTGGTTCGCATTTAGGCGCGCTTATCGCCTACGTGCTCGTGGGCGGGACGTTTGCGTATACGGTTTTTTCGCCACTCCTTGGAGGACCGCTCCTTTTGTATCAGGTAGTGTTTTGGACCCTTGGATCGGTTTGTATGTTTGGCGGTCTCTTTTTTGTGGCTAAGCTCCAAGCGTATTTTGTGCCGCTGTTTTTTCTCTTGATCGCCATACTGCTTATTGGCGCGTTTCCGTTCATCTCTTCAGAACACTTAGCGGCACTGCACCCAGAGCAATCCGTTTTGCCGCTTGGCGTCCTTTTATTTGCTTTTGCGGGGATGTCTGCCGTACCGGAGATGCGGGATGTGCTCGGAGAAAAAAAAGGTAAATTAAAACAATCGCTTTTACTTGGCACCATTGTGGCAGGCGGCCTCTATACGCTTTTTACGCTCGCTATCGTTGGCGTGACCGGGGAGGGGACAACGCCTCAGGCTATAGACGGCCTCCAAAAAAGTATGGGACCGGTTTTTGTCATGATCGGTTCGCTCTTCGGATTATTGACCATCTTTTCTGCATATACCACGATCGGCGTTTCCCTCATGGATACGCTGTTGTTTGACCAAAAGTTCCGATATGTTTCTGCTTGGGGCGCGGTGGCATTTTTGCCTATGATCGCCATTCTTTTAGGTGCAAAAGATCTTGTGGGCGTGATTGGTTTTACGGGCGGAGTCATGAGCTCATTTCTTGGCATGCTCCTCATCATTTCCTATGAGCGTGCACGGTATTCTGCAGAGCTACCAAAAAGAGCGCTCCGTGTGCCGCAGTGGCTCGTGGCGCTCTCCTTCTTCATGTTTGTACTGATGTTTGTGCTGACGCTTTGGGATGCACTCGGTTAAACCGCCTCTTTGTCTTGCAGTTCTTTGGCTTTGATAACGTTCATAAGGAGATAGGCCACGGTGAGCGGACCTACGCCACCTGGGACTTGGCTCAAAAAGCCGGCGTGCCCTTCTAATTCCCTTGAGGCGTCTCCTACCGTTCTATTTTTGATTTTGTTCGTACCCACGTCAATGATGATAGCCGCTTCTTTCACCATGTCTTTGGTTAAGAAGTTTTCTTTTCCCACTGCAACCACAATGATATCCGCTGCGCGGGTGATTGCGGACAGTGCTTCTGCGGAGCGGTTGACGAATGTAGCGGAAACGTATGCTTCCCGCATGAGTTCAATGAGCGGCTCGGCAAAAATTTCACTGTTCCCTACAATGACCGCGTGCTTATTTCTGAGGGGCTGACGAGAGGCCTGGAGGAGACGCATGATGGCGAGCGCCACAGGCGGGACGAGTACGGGCGTATTTGCTAAGAGCGCGCGGCGATTTTCTGGGTGGAAGCCGTCAATGTCTTTGGTGGGGTGAATAGCGGAAATAATTTCATCCGTATTCTGGCCGCCCGGAAGCGGGAGCTGAACCAAAATGCCATTGATGTCTTTACGAGCGTTTAGTTCATTCACCTTGCTTACGATTGCTTCCGTTGTAGCGTCATTTTCAAACTGATGGCGCTCCACAAAAATGCCCACCTCTTTGGCGGCCTCAATCTTCAGGCGGACGTAGAGTGCGGAGGCGGGATTATCGCCTACTAATATAACGCCAAGCCCTGGCGGATGATTGAGATCCGCCACGCGCTTTTTTGCTTTCTCGCGAATATTCTTCGCCAGAACGGAACCGTTTAAAATTTCGGTCATAAGAAGCCAAGAGGATAGCGGAAAAAGCCTGTTAAGACAAATTATAACCGAAATATACAGAAGCAGGCTCGACATCCCTGAAAGCATTTTGATAAAATAGCCTCAACTCCCCAGATTTATTCATAACGCTTTGTTTATGTTAGAGAAACAAGATATTGCGATCCTGAAGGGGATGTTTGAAGTTCAAAAGAAAGAGATCGATGAGCGCTTCACGTTGATCGACAAGCGGTTCATGGCGATTGACGGACGGTTCGGTAAGATGGATGAAAGATTCGAGTCGATAGAAAGAAGGTTGGATAAGATGAGTTTTAGTTTGGTGCAGATGAAGGCTGATATTATTGCTGATATCGGGGATCTGCTTGAATCATCGGTTTTCATTCCGCTCAACGAACTTCGTCAGGACAACATCAGAATTAAACGGCACATCAATCTCGCGTAAAAGAAAATCCCTCGGAGCATTTCCGAGGGATTTTTCTATTTCGTGTAACTCAGTCCTTCATAGAGCGGGAAGGCCTTCATGAAGTCTGCCACCTCTGACTTAATTGCTGCGAGATTTTCTGGACTGTCTTTTGCGAGTACCGCGCGATCGATCCACTCAGCTACTTTCACCATGTCGTTTTCTTTGAGGCCACGAGTAGTGATCGCTGGGGTGCCGAGACGGATGCCGGATGGGTCCATGGGGGAGCGAGGGTCATCTGGAATCATGTTTTTGTTGACCGTGATGCCGGCTGCATCAAGCGCGTGCTGAGCTTCCGCTCCGGTAATGGTTTTGCTCGTCACGTCGATAAGCAGGAGATGATTCTCTGTCCCGCCGAACATGAGTTTGTAGCCTTTGGCAGCGAGTTCGCGTTCAAGGATTTTTGCATTCGCTTTGATCTGCTTGGCGTAGGCTTTGAATTCCGGTTTCAGCGCTTCGCCAAAAGCTACGGCCTTGGCTCCTACGTTATTCATGTGCGGTCCACCTTGGAGACCCGGGAAAACGGTTTTATCAATAGCCTTGGCGAACTGTTCTTTGCACATGATCATTCCGCCGCGTGGGCCGCGGAGCGTTTTGTGCGTGGTAGAAGTCACTACGTCGAACAATGGAACAGGATTGTTCATTTCGCCAGCGGCGATGAGTCCAGCGATGTGCGCAATATCCGCCATGGTCAGTGCCCCCACTTCATCAGCAATCTCTTTTACGCGCTTGTAATCGATATCTCGCGAGTATGCAGAGTAGCCCACCAGAATCAATTTGGGTTTGTGTTCCAAAGCCATTGATCGTAAATTATCGTAATCAAGCGATCCATCTGGGGCAGTCTTATAACGGATGAAGTTATAACGTTTTGCTGAGTCGGTAACGGGATGGCCGTGTGTGAGATGGCCGCCATGAGACAGATCCATGCCGAGAACGGTATCTCCGGGCTGCAGGAGCGCAGTGTACACGGCAATGTTCGCCGGCGCACCGGAATGTGGTTGGACGTTTACGTGCTCCGCGCCAAAGAGTTGCTTCACGCGCTCTATAGCAAGTACTTCTAGCTTATCTACCGCTTCACAGCCGCCGTAGTATCGTTTGCCGGGATAGCCTTCCGCATATTTATTGGTCGCCACTGATCCTAGCGCTTCGAGCACTGCCGGTGAAACGAAGTTTTCTGACGGAATAAGCTCCAGTCCTTCGCGCTCGCGGTTGAGCTCTTGCTCTAGGGCTTCAGCTATAGCCGGATCATTGGCTTCAAGGGGGTTCATCATATGGAAAGGAGTGTAGTCGAAAGTCTGAAAGTCTGAAAGTGAGAAGTAGGATAACAAAACTCCCCACATTGCTGTGAGGGGTTTTGTGATGCGGCGGAACTAGGCGTAGGTCCGCGGCAGAAGTTTACGGCAGGTCATCATCTTTGGGTTTTCCACGCGGCGCACCCACGAGCGCAGGGTTTTCTTTTCGGAGGTTTGCCTGTTTTCGAAGCGGTTCGAAGACCACGTGGGCTAGGCCGAAGGCTAGACCACCGATCGCAAGGAACATCGTTCCCCCGGCACAGGGGGTGTAGAGGAGCGCGAGCAGCGGGTTTTTGTTGATGATGGCGAGCGCGAGTACCATCACCATGACAAATCCACTTGTTGTTATGGCGCTCGCAATGGTCACGAACACGGTCCTTGCGCTTGGCATCTCACGTAGACGGCGCAAGATCCAGGGGAACACGGGTTTGTCTTTCACTTGCACTCCTTGAGTCTGTACCAAGGAATCGTACGTCCGGCGTGCAAAAAGTCAACGCAAACAAAAATCCCCCCGTTTTACGAGGAGGAGTTTTGTGATGCGGCGGAACGTTCGACGTTCCGCGGCGTGAAGTGTTGATGCCGGTCGATCAGATTTTTGGGTCGGCCATCCACCGCTCGAGCGCGGAGACGAGCGCGCCTGCCTCATCCGAGAGCGGCGTCAGCGTGTCCTTTTTCTCGAGCTGCGCGGTCAAGCGCACGCTCAAGTCGCGGCGCAGTTGGCGATCCACGACCTTTTTGCGGCTCTCGAACGCGGCCCGGAATTTTGCGATTTCAAGCTCGACTTCTTCCGGTTTTTCCTTGTTGCCGATGCGCATCATGAATCCGCCGAAGATCGTCTTCATCTCGAATTCGGCGATCAGCCTCATATAGTCACCGAGCGTTTTCCGCATCCTATCCCCCTGTTCTTCTAGAGAACTAAATAATATAGCTCGTTATTCGCCTAAAGTCAATCTATTTGTCATACTGTTGCAAACCCTATCTATGACCACATTTGCTGAAAAAATGCAGGAACTGTTCGGCTCCCGATTCAAGGAGAATGAACCTTTGGCCAAACACGTGAACATGAAGATTGGCGGACCAGCCAGGTTTTTTGTGGAGGCAAAATCGAATGGAGATATTGGCGTTGCCGCATTCCTTGCGAATAGCGAGAAAATTCCATTTTTTATTTTAGGTGGGGGGTCGAATACTCTTGTTGCAGACGAGGGCTATTCGGGTTTAGTAATTAAGACTGCGAACCGCAACGTAAGAATTGAAGATGATCGTGTCATGGCTGAGGCTGGGGCAATGTCGGCACTCGTGGCAAGAAAGACGGCGAACGCTGGATTGCGCGGTTTTGAATGGGCAGTATCGTTGCCGGGAACTATCGGGGGAGCGGTACGCGGCAACGCCGGATGTTTTGGGGGAGAGATTGTTGATACGCTCGAGTCTGTAAAGTTATTACGTGATTTGGAAATTATCGACGTGCCAGCAAATGAATTGAACTTGAAATATCGCTCATCCATTTTAAAAGAGCCGGGGAATCATGACATTGTGCTTGAAGCCACATTTAAATTAACACCCGGAGATAGAATCGAAGCTCTCGCACTCATCGATAAGAATTTGGATGGCCGTAAAAAGTCCCAGCCACTCGGTAGCGCCTCCGCTGGGTGCATGTTTAAGAATTTTGAGTACAAAGATGACGGGGAAGTTGGGGAAATGGGGAAGTTGGGGATTCCTGAAGAAATGACCAAGCGTCATCGGATCGCTGCGGGTTGGATCATAGACAAACTCGGCCTCAAGGGAACTAAAGTGGGGGACGCCATGGTTTCAGATCAGCACGGTAATTTCCTCATGAATACCGGCCACGCTACGGCTAAAGATATCAAGTCCCTTATCGATCTTGTAAAAAACACCGTGTCCGACAAGTTCGGGGTTGAGCTAGAGGAAGAAGTGCAATATTTGGGAGATTAACGCAGGGGCCGACGTCTCTGTCGGTCCATTTGATGAATCCCAAATACGAAGGTTTCGATCCCGAAGAAGACGGCCCGAAAGGGCTGTTTTTGATATCTGGGCGTTGACCTTTGGCCTCAGTCCAGCTACACTATTTCGTCACTACCGACCCCTGAACTGATCAGGCTTCCCGGTGTGGCATGAGGCTGACAATGACGCGTTTGGTTCTTAGGTATTATCTTTGGCGGGAGATTCTTTCCCCGGAAGTGATTGTGGCATTTCGTCGCTCGGGGGACGCAGATGCTGTTGTGAATGACATGTGCGAACATGGAATCGCTTCTCATGACGAGTACTGGCGTCGGCGTAGGCAGGAGGCGATGGATCTCGATCCATTCCTCAGCCAGTTCCCTGAGCGTGAACGCAGGGTAGTCTGGGACAACCAGCATCCTGTCGAGATCATCGCGGAGCATCCACAGGTGGTGGTTGATCCATACGCTCTCGGAGGATTTCGTATGCCTCTCGGGAACGTCTTCTTCCGTGATCCGGAATACGCACGTGCGATCAGGACCATCGAGCTCAGGCTTCATGGCATCGACCTTCCGCTCGAACCTGGAACGCTGGGGTGGCGGCATCCTGGAAGCGGCTTCAAGGCGGTATCGCATGTCGAAGCCGATGGACGAAGGGAGCGCGGACAGACGCAGTACACCACCTATTCGGTGACGCTGCAGTCGTTCTTCGCGGATCATTACGACGAGCAGCGCCAGGACGCGATCGCGATCGCTCAGGGCATGCTCGCGGCCCTGGTCTACGCTCGCTGGCAGGCGCTCATGCCGATGGCGAAGATCAGCGACAAGTAGCAGTAGCGGCTGCTACGCGGACCCCGTTCCACCTTGCGTGGGGCGGGCGTCTTCTTTTTATACTGATAATGTTTGACCGGATTTCCGGAATTCGCTAGATTTGATATTGGTGACTAGGAGGTTTTATGTCTGCTTCTCGTGACGATGGCGATAAGTTGTCCTATCGCGGCGGGGTATCTCCCGCCCATTCGCCCACTCCAACGCCCGGAGGAACTGCTCGGGACGATAGTCTTTCGAGCGGGAAATCCCGCAAGCGTTCATAGCGGCTCTGCCGCTCGTCGCTTCGTGCGCGTCCATACCTCCCCATTCTCTCCTCAGGGTTTTTCATCGGGTAAGGGTATGGGCGCGCACCTTGCTCATCTCGGGACAAGTGTCTTCCCTCATAACGCTTTTCCTACTACCCTGAAGACATATGCGCATTATTGAAATCAAGGCGAAGAACATCGAGCTCACGGAGGCTATTCGTTCCTACGTAGAAGAGCGGGTCATGACGCTTGAGAAATTGTGCGAAAAGTATTCTCCTTGCGATGTTCGGGCTGAGGTAAGAAAGGATTCTAACCATCATCAAAAGGGCGAGATTTACACTGCAGAATTAAACATGACGCTTCCTGGCGGCGTTTTGCGCGCAGAGTCCACTAAAGAAGATTTGTACGCGGCAATTGATGAGGCAAAAGATGATTTGAAGCGGCAGCTGGTTGACCGCAAGGAGCGGTAAGTATGTTTTTAGACAATTACAAAAAGATTCATTGCGTTGGTGTTGGCGGAATAGGCATCAGTGCAGTTGCCAAGTTTTTACAGGTGAGAGGAAAAACGGTCAGCGGGTCTGACGCGGTAGCTTCGAATATTACCGAGGGCGTGAAGGCTCGTGGTGTTTCTGTTTTTATTGGACATGACGCCAAGAATGTTGCGGAGGATGTTGATCTCGTTGTTTACTCGGAAGCAGTTCCTGAAGAGAACGCCGAGCGCGTGAGGGCGAAAGAACTCGGTATCACGCAGTTGGGGCATTTTGATTTTTTGGGCGAGCTATCCAAGGAGTACCGGACAATTTGTGTAACCGGAACAAATGGCAAATCGACAACGACAGCGATGACAGGAAAGATTTTTGAAGATGCCGGACTAGATCCGACAGTTTTTGTTGGGACCCTCGTTCCTGGTTGGGAGTTAGGCAATCTCCGTGTGGGGGAGTCAGATATTTTGATTATTGAGGGGGATGAGTACAAGCAGAAGATGGTGAAACTTTTCCCAGAGACCACAGTTATTACGAATATTGAAGAGGATCACCTGGATGTTTATCGGGACCTCGACCACATCATTGCTACGTTTCAGGAGTGCGCTGATAAAACCAAGGGGACAGTCATCGTAAATTCTGACGACACGAACTCAAAGAAAATAACGGCGAAAGATCGTAAGACGTTCGGATCGATTCTTGCCGAGGACATTGAATTAAAAATCCCCGGTGCCTTTAATCGCATGAACGCGCTCGCCGCTACCATGGTGGCTCGCGAATATGATATCGACGACATCACTATTACGGCATCACTCGCTGCTTTTCCTGGTGTGTGGCGTAGATTCGAGCGAGTGGGCAAGTTCCATGATGCGGAAATTATTTCTGATTACGGCCATCACCCAAGCGCGATTAAAGGAACTATTGAAGCGGCACGAGAATTCTTTCCCGATCAACGAATTATTCTCTGTTTCCAGCCGCACCAGCACAGTAGAACTAAAGCGCTCTTCGATGATTTTGTGGAGAGCTTTAAAGGTGCCGATCTGGTGATCCTGACCGAGATCTATCACGTAGAAGGAAGAAATGAAGAAGAAGGAAAAGTTTCGAGCAAAGATTTGCTTGCAAAGCTTAACGATCCCACCGCGCTCTACGCCGCCGATTTGGATGATGCAGAAGATACCCTGAGAGAAACTGTAGAACCTGGAAACGTAGTCCTCATCATGGGCGCAGGAAATATTGATACGGTAGCCAGAAATCTTGTTGAGTAAACAGCAACGCCGCCCTTGCGAGGACGGCGTTCGCGAGTGGCGTGCGGTTTCACCGCGGCGCCGGAAGTTGATTGTCGAACTCGAGGATGGTTACGGTGAAGACGGGCACCTCATTTTCGTCGAACTCCCCGTATACGTGCTCCTTGTACGGCGGGTGGTGAAGTCGATCCTCCCCGGGGTCGAGTTTTAGGGTGACGAATCGCGGCGAGTCCATGGACGGCGTCCAGGGCGTTTCTCCGAACGACACGTACACCCACTTCATGTGGAAGATCACGACATCTCCCTCCATGAATACGCGTTTGATATTCCCGCGCGCAGAATTTTCCCCGCATTCGAACATGACATCCCGGTTTACGAAGATCTCTTCTTCGATCACCTTGCTCCACAGCATGAGAACCTCCGGCCAACAAGGTACAGAAAGCCTTCATCTTTGTAAACTGTCAAAACTTGAAGTATAGAGCCGTTTCAGGCACTATGCACCTGATTTTACTTTAGCCTGTTGTCCCCTAGGTTCTATGTCTTTCCTGACCAAACTTTTCGGTGATCCCAATGAAAAAGTGGTGAAGGCGCTCCGTAAGGACGCGGACAAGATTAATGCTTTTGAACCGGCTATTTCCGCGCTTTCAAATGAAGCGTTGCAGGCGAAGACCGCTGAGTTTAAAGAGAGACTAGAGAAGGGCGCCAAGCTTGAAGAAATTGAGCATGAAGCTTTTGCAGTTGTCCGTGAAGCTTCCAAGCGTACACTCGGCCAGCGTCACTATGACGTGCAGCTCATGGGTGCTATGACGCTCCACCGTGGAGGAATTGCGGAAATGCGCACGGGTGAAGGAAAGACGCTGACCGGAACGGCCTCCGTGTATTTAAACGCGCTTACCGGAAAAGGCGTGCACATAGTTACCGTGAACGATTACTTGGCCAAACGTGACGCTGTCTGGATGGGCCAAGTTTTCCATTTCCTCGGACTTTCAACAGGTGTCATTCAGCATGAAGGCGGTTATCGATTCGACGATCAGTTTGTTGTAGGGGTCGACGTCTCTGTCGACCCTGCCAAGAAAGAGGCGGAGACGGGTTCCTTCCGTGTACAGATGGATTTCTTGCGCCCGGTCACTCGCCCAGAAGCGTACAGCGCAGACATTACGTATGGCACGAACAACGAATTCGGATTCGACTATCTCCGTGACAACATGGCGCCAAATGCGAACGCGCTCGTGCAGCGTGGGTTGCACTACGCCATCGTGGACGAAGTCGATTCTATTCTGGTAGACGAAGCTCGTACGCCGCTTATCATCTCTGCACCGGCAGAAGAGTCTGCGGACTTGTATTACAAATTCGCGGAAGTGATTAAGGATCTGGAAATTGATACGCACTATAACTTGGATGAAAAATTGAGGACCTCTACGTTCACGGAAGCCGGGCTCCAGAAGATTGAAGCTTTGCTCGGGGTGAAGAATATCTATGAGGAGGGTTTGCAGATGGTGCACCATGCTGAGCAGTCATTGAAAGCACATTCGCTTTTCAAGATCGATCGCGATTACGTAGTCAGAAATGGGGAAGTCTTGATTGTGGACGAGTTTACCGGACGCATCATGGAAGGCCGCCGCTATTCTGAAGGTCTGCACCAGGCTATTGAAGCCAAGGAAGGCGTGAAGATTCAACGGGAGAGCCGTACGCTCGCCACCATTACGTTCCAGAACTATTTCCGTTTGTATGAAAAGCTTTCTGGAATGACCGGTACTGCCGCCACAGAAGCGGAAGAATTTGAAAAGATTTATAAGCTTGAAGTTACTCAGGTCCCCACCAACCGTGATAACCAGCGCAAAGATCTTCCTGACCGCATTTATAAGAATGAAATGGGCAAATGGATGGCGGTGGTGCGTGAAGTGAAGGAGCGGCAGGAAAAAGGCCAGCCGGTACTCATCGGTACCGTATCTATTGATAAGAACGAACAGCTTTCCAAGCTGCTTTTCGCGGCCGGCGTGCAGCACAAGATGTTGAACGCTAAGAATCATGAGAGTGAAGCAGAGATTATTGCGCAGGCTGGAAGAAAAGGTGCCGTAACGCTTGCCACGAACATGGCTGGACGCGGCGTGGACATTATTTTGGGTGGCAATCCTCCGGATAAAGCTGAAGCAGAAGAAGTGAAAGCGCTCGGTGGTTTGCATGTTATTGGTACGGAGCGTCACGAATCTCGCCGTATTGACAATCAGCTCCGCGGACGCGCCGGCCGTCAGGGAGACCCTGGATCTACGCAATTTTTCGTATCGCTCGATGACGATCTCATGCGCATCTTTGGTTCAGAGCGCGTGAAGAGCATGATGACCACGCTTGGCATAGATGATGAGACGCCGATTGAGAGCAAGATGGTCACGCGATCTTTGGAAAAGGCTCAGCAGCGCGTGGAGAGCCATCACTTTGATACCCGTAAGCATGTTTTGGAATATGATGACGTGCTGAATCGTCACCGCACGGCTATCTATAACGAGCGCCGCGCACTTCTGACGGATCCAAACATGAATCCGCATGGCGAAATTTTGGCCATGGTGGAAAGCGAAGTAGAGAGAATTATTCACTTCCACACCACGGAAACCCATGGCGACGTTCCGGCTGCTTTCAGCGGAGAGAAGAAAGAAAAGGGTGATTGGGACCCTAAAGAGATTGTGGAAAGTTTGAACACCATCATTTCTCTTTCTTCTGATGAGCAGGATCAGGTGAAGACTACGTTTGCAAAGCTTTCTAAAGATAAGGAAGAACTAGCCGGTCAGCGTACGAATGTTATTGAGCTTGTCATGAAGGCAGTAAACCGGAAGTACGAGGATGTAACTGAAAAACTTCCCGGGGGAGATGATATGCGGAACATTGAGCGCGGTACGCTTTTGCGTGCCATGGATAATCTTTGGATGCGCCATTTGGATGACATGACCTACCTCCGCCGTTCTATTGGCCTTCAGGGTTACGCCCAGCGTGATCCATTGGTGGAGTACAAAAAAGAAGCCTTCCGTCTCTACACCACGCTCCGTCAGTCTATTGCTAAAGAGGTGGTCTATAACATCTTCAAATATCTTGATCAGTGGGTCGGCGCTTACGGCAACATTAACGCCGCGGTTAAGGGCATGAACGCACTGAATAAAATGCTCGGCGGCGGAAATTCCACGAGCGGAAATAACGACAAGCCAGATACGACAATTGGTGGCTAGCCATCTACTGAATATGTCCAACATGCCGCAGGAACCTTCCAATAATCGTGCGACACTGATCGGAGCGATCACATCGCCGTTGGGTTTCTTCGCCTTAGCTTTATTGATCGTTGAGGGTTTTTTGACTATCACAGTTGTGTGGTCGAATCTTGAACCTGGTCAAAAGTTTTGGGGCATGATCATCGGTGCCTTCTTATTCGTGCTAGTGGTTATTGGTGTGTTCGTTTTGGTGTGGCATCGACCGACCAATCTGACCTTTAGCGAGAGCGGTCACTTGCTTCATGAGCAGTGGGGGACGAGCGAAAAGCCAGCGCCGACCTTTGAGGGCGTAACGGAAGCCTCGGCAGAGCACCCGACGGGCGAACTTCCTACAACACCATAATGATATGTCTAAAAAATATCTCATTAGCTGTAACCTCAGAACGCCTAACTGGAATTATTCAGGTTTCCTGAACGCCATTACTACACTTGGTGTCTGGTGGCACTATATAGACTCTACTTGGATAATAAAAAATTCGGTATACACTCCTCAGCAAATGCACTCTATTCTTGGTCCATTTCTGTCACGAACCGACTACATTTTGATCGTTGAGATAGTCCCCGGTAATAAGTACGGTTGGCTTCCTCCTGAGGCATGGCAGTGGATAGATACACCTTAGAATCTCTTAGGTGGTAAAATCAAACTATGCACGAAGGAAATAAAAATGATGTCAGCTTATCAAGCAAGCCTTGGTGGAGATTCGGGCAAGCTATTTTTACGCTTGTCACGGCACTACTTTTACTTTCGACTATCGGTATTGCATGTTTGGGCATAACGCAGACTGATACCTTCGCTATAGATAAAAGTTTTGTTCAGTGCGGGAATGGAAAAAGTTTTAGCTTGGGTGTTTTTCAAGATTATTTGGGGGTTCCTTACATTGGAGAGGATCAGATAAAAAATGGGATATTTACTTGGTATAACATAGATGCAGAAGTAAAGGTAACTTGCGAACTGCTTGGAAGAGGAGAGGATCCTAATAGCTTTTCAGACGCTACTAATGCCCTTTCATTCAGTGAACTTGAGAAAATAAGCAAGATGGATACAAGTCCGAGCGGCGATGACTTGTCCTATCAAATAAAGATTGTTCATAACTATGAACCCGTATTAGATGTGTTTGCCTATTTTTGTGCATTTGTAGTAGCTGAGGGGCTAGTTCTTCTGTTAATACGAGGAATAGCCAGATATACATTGATCGGTAAATTTTTCTAGCAGATTTTTTTGGGTTATGGGTGAGGTGATCGGAAAATTTTCCGTCCCTCGAGCCCCATCTGGAACGCTGGTTTATAAAGATGGGAAGGGAGGAGCGTTCGGTTGATAGCTTGTTTAAATAAAAAAAAGGGGCATAAACCCAGATCGAGAAGGCAAGATTGTCCATTGTAGCTATATACCAGGAAAGGCTGATACGCGAAGCGTATCAGCCTTTCCTGCACAATTCAATGCAGCTGAAAAAATTGCAGAGAGCAAAAGCGCAAAACCGACGGTTGATTTCCAAGATTTTGACGGAAATGATTTTTTTGACGCCATACGAGCGAGTATTGAGAGTATTTTAGCAGAAAAGAAGCGAAAAAGAAAGGGAGAAAGATGTTTACATTAGGTAAATATGTTGATATCTTCGTAGCGATAAAGTCTTCTTATGTCCGATCTCATTGAAAAATATTCAATTCCCAGAGTCGGACTTGGAGTCATGGTGCTTCGAGAGGGAAGAGTTTTGCTCGGTCAGCGACAGGGTTCGCATGGAGCGGGGGAGTGGGGATTGCCGGGAGGACATTTAGAGCATGGCGAATCGATCGTTGATGGAGTTCTTCGAGAGTTACGGGAGGAGACCGGTCTTGAAGTTTCCGATGTACAATTTGTCTGCGCACTGAATACGCTCGGATACCTTCCGAAACATTATGTTTCTTTAGGTTTTGTGGCGATCTGGAAATCGGGCGAGGTTGAAGCTTTAGAAACAAGCGAGAAGGATTGGAACTGGTACAGCCTTGATCAACTTCCTGAAAATATTTTTCAGCCAAACAGGATTATTATCGATGCCTATCAAAGCGGTCGGACATTTATTGACGAACGGTGCTAAAGCTCGGAGCGAAATTGTTCAACGTCGGCCTCCATCACCACATTTTCTTTTGTCGCTTCCACGATATCTTTTGATTTCACCACATTAAAGTATCTGACAGGTTTATTGCTTGCTTTTGCGATTTTTATTTCGGCTAGGGCGCCGTCGCTTACGTTTCCAAAGACCCAGACTTCGTCCGCTTTTTGCACAAGGCTATTATTGCCCCGGCGAATGACGTCTCTATCAACCGTATCAAGCATGAAGTATTCAAAGATCATGAACGGATTGAGCGGCACTTTGCCTTGCTCAAGGACAAATTTTGAGATATGCATCCTGAAGTAGAAAAGATGCTTGGACATCGCCGTATACACGAGGGGCTTATAATCCGTGAGGCTCAGTGCTTGGTGCTCAAAAGTGTCTGCCATATGTTTGTCCGATAATAGCTACTGATCTCTTCTTTTGTCTATATGATTGGTGTCTTTGATTCCGGGGTGGGGGGATTGGTGATTTTACGGGAGCTTGATAAAGCTTTTCCGGAATACGATTTTGTTTATCTTGGCGATACGCTGCATACGCCGTACGGAAACAAGTCGCCGGAGTTGGTTTTTGAATATACATTGAAAGCGGTCGAACATCTGTTTGGCAGAGGCTGCGAGCTTGTGATCCTGGCTTGTAATACTGCTTCGGCAGTTGCGCTGCGAAGAATCCAGCACGAAATATTGCCGGTAAAGTATCCGAGTAAGAGAGTCCTTGGGATTTTAGTGCCTACGGTAGAGCAGGTGACGGGTGTAAATTGGATTCCTGAGATACAAACTCCGGCATCCACGGGTGAGCCGATAGAACCGGTTGATACCGTAGCTGTTTTTGCAACTGCTGGCACGGTACGGTCGCACGCGTATGCGAACGAGATTAAAAAGCGTCAGCCTCTGATGAACGTTTTTGAAATTGCGTGTCCCAATTTAGCCACCATGATCGAACAGGGGGAGGGGGAGCCTGCAATGGCGCGAGAAATCAGTGGCGGCGTGGAAGAGCTAAAGAAAGTCATGGGGAGTGAATTCCCGCCAGAGGCCGTGCTATTAGGTTGCACGCATTTCCCGCTCGTTCATCATTTATTTGTAAAAGCGTTGCCCGCAGGAGTGCACATTTATGATCAGGGGCAGATGGTCGCACGGAGTCTCGCCACGTACCTCGAGCAGCATCCAGAGATCGATGCCAGGCTCGGGAAAACGGGGGAGCGGATATTTTTGACAACGGGAGATCCAGTGGCGATGACAGAACTGGCGGAACCATTTTACGGCAAGCGGGAGGAGTACGAGAGAATTACGTTGATGACAGCACTTTGAACGCGGCTTTCTTTCCTTTGCGGAGGATCTTCTTTTCTTCTATTGGCAAGGCGGCGATTTTTGCGCATTCGTCAGAACAGGCGCCGAACATTTTTTCTTTACAGGAGGCGCACTGAATGAAGAGCGCGTGGCAGAGATCATTGGCGCAATTATCGTAGCTATCGGCCGGGGATTTACAGGTGAAGCATTTGCCGATGACGTCAGCAGTCACAGCCTCGGCCATTCTGCCGTCGAATACATAGTTTTTACCGATGAATTTCGACTCAAGTTTCTTCTCTTCGATTTCGTGCTTATAGTTAATGATGCCGCCGTACAGCTGGCTCACGTCTGCAAAGCCTTTGTGCTTTAAAAATGCGCTCGCTTTTTCGCATCTGATTCCGCCGGTGCAATAAAGGAGGACTTTCTCACCTTTCTTATCTTGGAGCTTTTCGACCACCTCGTGCAGTTCGTCGCCAAAGCGCTGCGTATCAGTAGTGACTGCGTTAGAGAACTTGCCGATGTCACTCTCGTATTTGTTTCGCATGTCGACGACGATAGCACCGTTTTCTATTTCTCTGTTGAACTCCTCTGCATTTAAGTGTGTACCGACATTCGTAATATCGTACGTTCCTTTGGGAAGATTATCCGCCACGATCTGTTTACGAACCTTGATCATGAGTTTCCAGAAAGCCAAAGCAGGTTCTTCGATCGCAAATTTGAAGGGGACATTCTTGAAGAATGGGGACTCGTCAATATTTTCGCGGAAGGCTTCGAGATTCGGCACAGGAACGTTAATCTGCGCATTGATGCCTTCATTCGAAAGGTAAACTCGACCAAGAACACCGAGCGTATTCCACTCCTCAAAAAGTTTGTCGCGCAGTTCATCGACATCATCCAAAAGCACGTAACGATAAAAACTGATCGTCTGCCGAGCAAATGTTTCGGCAGCAATTTTTTTCATCGCCTGTTCGCGGCTGAGATGATTTGCGAGTTTACGCATAGAGGGGGAATGATAGGGAATTTTCACCTTCCGGTCAATTCAAAGGATGTGTTACAATAATTCGCGTTATTCATAGCCTCATTATGCATTCACTTGAAGAAATTTACGCACGGTTAAAGGGAAAGAAGGCAGAACGCCGAGATTTGAAAACATCATTCCAGGATGAGCTTAAAAATAACCAGCGCTACCAGGAAATTTTGGAGGAGATGCTGAAGCTGCGCGTAGAAAAGAAGGCATTAGAAAATGAAGTGCTGTCCCGGGAGATGGATAAGGCGAAATTTGAAGAATTATCTGTAGAAATCAAGACAGACACGGAACTTTTGACGGATGTGGCACTCAATAAATTTTTGGCGAGCGAGCCTGTAGAAATTGTGGATGAAATTAATATTCGCTGGGTCCCCGCATTCACGGTGAAGTTCAAAAAGGCGTAAGGTCAGCAAAATTTGGCTAAGATCAGGCACCGGTACACACCGGTGCTTGTGTTTTTGCCATTGGTTCTCTAAACTACTCCCGAACTATGAAAAAATTCGCTGTCCTTGCGCTCTTTCTTCTTTTTATCGGTTGCGCGCTTTTCGCGTACCCCAAGCCGTGGAATGACGCCATGCATGCGCTTGATGAGAAGACCGGCTACCATTTGCCGTATCTTCCCGATCTCGCCTACCGTTTGGGCCTTGATTTGAAGGGTGGAGTACACCTGGTGTATGAGGCTGATATGTCAGCTATTGATGGCGCTTCCCGAACGGATGCGCTTTCTGGCGTACGTGATGTGGTGGAACGCCGCGTAAACTCTTTTGGCGTGGGCGAACCGCACGTGGAGACCACTATCGCTGACGGCAAGTATCGCATCTTGGTAGATCTTCCCGGAATTACGGATGTAGCAGATGCCGTAAAGCAGATTGGAGAAACTCCGGTGCTTGAATTTAAGCTTCCTGATGAGAACGTGGACGTGAATCCTACACCGGAGCAGGAGAAGCAGATCGCGGACGCGCAGAAGACTGAGCGAGCCGCAGCGCTCGATGTGTTGGATAGAGCTCTTGAAAAGAAGGGCGCCAATTTTGACGCGATCGCCAAGGAGCAGAGTATAGACGCATCTACCCGAGATAGCGGCGGATACCTGGGTTTTGTGAATAGCGATGACCCTGAGTACGGCGGCTACATTGATTCTCTTACGAACAAGCGTCTTTCCCAGGGTGTGACGGATGGCTTGTATGAAGGGACCTCCCGCATACACGTCATGAAGTACATCTCCCGCAAGGTAGAGACGGAGCCTAAGGCTTCCCATATTCTTATTTGTTACACGGGAGCGAAAGGCTGTCAGACGGAACGCAGCAAGGATGACGCGTTGAAACTCATTACTGATTTGAAAGCACAGGCCACAACGGCTAACTTTGGTGACCTCGCCAAAACAAACAGCGATGATGGCAGTAAGACTCAGAATGGCGATCTTGGGTATATTGCGAAGGGTGCCACGGTGGCTCCCTTCGAATCCGCTCTCTATGATTTGAAGAACGGTGAGATTTCGGACGTGGTAGAAACGGATTTCGGTTATCACATCATCTATCGCGAATCTTCAAGAAAAGAAACATATTACGAATTGGCGCACATTGAAATGCCGTGGACTACGGCTTCTGATGTGGTGCAGGTAGACCCGTGGAAGAATACGGAACTTTCCGGAAAGAACATCAAGCGCGCATCTGTGGCTTTTGATCAGAATTCCGGAGCTCCGTACATTCTTCTTGAGTTTAATGCTGAGGGCGCCGATCTTTTTGGCAAGCTCACTTCGGAAAATGTAGGAAAGGTCATTGGTATCTTTTTGGACGGCCAGGCGGTTACCACCCCTACCGTTCAGGAGCCGATCTACGGCGGCAGTGCGTCTATCACGGGTTCATACTCGCTGGCAGAGGCGAAGATAACCGCACAGCGTTTGAATGCTGGCGCCTTGCCGGTGCCTATTAGCGTGGTCAGTCAGCAAACTATCGGTCCGGCTCTCGGCCAGTCTTCACTTGATAAGAGCATCGACGCGGCGCTTGCCGGATTCATCCTCGTAGCGCTCTTCATGATCCTTTATTACCGCTTGCCGGGAGTTATGGCAGGCTTGGCGCTGCTCTTCTACGCGGCTGCCAACTTGGCGCTTTATAAGACCATGGGTGTCACCATGACGCTTTCAGGTATTGCGGGATTTGTCTTCTCCTTCGGTATTGCGGTGGATGCAAACGTTCTCGTGTTTGAGCGTCTGAAGGAAGAGCTGTGGAGCGGGCGGGATCTTCCGAGCGCTATTGAAGAGGCGTTCCATCGCGCCTGGCCCTCTATTCGCGACGGTAACATGACCACGCTTATTGCTACGGGGGTTCTCTACTCTATGAGCACCGGATTCATCCGAGGGTTTGCTCTTACGCTTACCATCGGTGTCTTGGTCTCCATGTTCAGCTGTATGGTAGTTACGCGCGCTCTTATGACGCGCCTTGGAAAGATGAAGATTTTCCGTAAGCGCCTCTTCTACCGAGGGATGACCAAATAGCCGTATGAAGAAATTCAATCTGAACATCATCAAATATTCCAGGATTTGGATAGGGCTGTCCGTCGTCATCATCACGCTCTCTCTCGTTTCGGTGGCCGTCTTCGGGCTGAACTTTGGGATTGATTTCACCGGCGGCAGCTTAATTGAGCTTAAAGCGAGCAATGCATCAGTGGATGAACTCCGGAGCGCTGTGGTAGCTACGGGTCATGAATCTACCGTACAGAGCGGGGAAACGGATCAGTATTTTGTGCGCATGTCGCCACTTGATGAATCTGAGCATCAGCGCGTACTTGCTGCCATTAAGGTTGTGTATCCGGAAGCGGTAGAAACGCGATTTGATTCCGTGGGTCCAACCATTGGAAACGAATTGAAGAAGGCCTCATTGACCGCGCTCGTTCTTCTGCTTGTGCTCATCGGTGCGTACATTGCTTGGGCATTCCGCAAGGTGTCTGACCCTGTTCCGTCCTGGAAATATGGCGTAGTTACGGCGGTTGCCGCATTTCATGACGTGATCATCCCGCTTGGCGTCTTTGCGATCTTGGGCAAGGTGCTCGGGTATCAGGCTGATACGGCCTTTGTAGCAGCGCTGTTGACCATTCTTGGTTACTCCATCAACGATACTATCGTTGTGTTGGATCGAACGCGTGAGAATCTCTTCCGCCACCGCCATGCAGAGATGACCTTTGGCGAGATTGTGAACCAGAGCATTATTGAAACTCTTGGGCGCTCATTGAATACCACGTTTGCCACGCTTCTTCCGCTTGTAGCGATTGCCGTTCTTGGCGGTGAAACTACGCGTCCGTTTGTTATCGCGCTTATCGTGGGTATTTTGTCCGGTGCGTATTCTTCCATTTTCGTAGCAAGCCCGCTTCTCGTCTTGTGGGAAAAGTGGGGCGCGAAGAAGTAGGGTAGAAGGAGGGGAGGTAGAAAGTAGAAAGGAATCACGGGAATACCGATGATTCCTTTTTCGTTTGATCATTTCTACGCTCTACCTTCTACGTTCTACCCTGAGCTTTTTTATGCTATCCTATATCCAACACTATGCTCGGCATTATCCTCAACCTCCCGCCGTTTGTTGATCAGTATCTGAATAGCACTCCGCCGGAGGTTATGGCGTCTCAGGCGCTTCTTGTTTTCGGCTGGATTCCTATTTTTGCCATCATTGTCTGGGGTATGACGCATGTCTGGCTTGATTACAAGCAGGAGCAGTACGCGCATCACGTGGAGTACCAGCTCCTTGAAATCAAAATTCCGCAAAATACCATCCAGACGCCAAAGGGCATGGATAACTTTTTTGCCAACCTTTCGGGAAGCCGGAGCTCCGTCACCTGGAGAGAGCATTGGCTTTTGGGTAAAGAACAGCCGGTATTTTCTTTTGAAATTGCGAGTAATGGGGGAGATGTCCATTTTTATATTCGAACGCCGGATAAATATCGGGATCTGATAGAGGCCGATCTCTACGCGCAGTATCCCGAGGCGCAAATTACGGAGGTGGAGGACTACGTGAACCGCATTCCGCACAGTTATCCTGATGATGAGTGGGAGGCCTTTGGTGCGGAGTTCACGCTCAAGAACCCTCAGTATCTGCCTATCCGCACCTACGAGGATTTTGAGCATCAAGGAGAAAAAGAAGGAAGGTTTAAAGATCCTCTTTTGTCCATCATTGAGCTCATGGGAAAGATGGGCGAGCATGAGAATTACTGGATGCAGATTCTCATCCGCATGCCTAATGACCAGGACTGGACTAAGGAAGGAGTGTCTTTTGCTGCCAAAGTGATGGGCAAGGAGGAGAAGCATAAGACGTCCATGCTGGGGGATTTGGTGGGTGCCGCATCTGGACTTCCGCTTGAGGCATTGCGTCAGATTTCTGGCTTGGAGGCTGGTGCTCATGGCGCGGAAAAGAAGGCTGATGATTTCAAGATGTTTAAGCTCACGCCGGCTGAAAAATTGCAGATTGAAGGCGTTACGGACAAGATTTCAAAAATCGGCTGGCAGACAAAAATCCGCGTGGTCTATTCTGCTAAGAAGCCGTTCTTCAAGAAGGGCATGATGGCGGCTGGTATGAAGGGCATGATGGGTGCCTTTACAAATACCATGATGAACCAGTTCGGCATGCATAATCCTTCCATTCCGAAAGATGATTATTTTTGGATGGCCTGGCAGTATCCCGGCAAACAAACCAAGTTAACCAAACGCTATGCCCGCCGTTCGCTTGGCCCGGGTGCTTCCCTGTTTATTCTGAATTCCGAAGAGTTGGCCACCATTTATCACTACCCAGGAGTGGATGCACGTACGCCTGTGCTTACTTCTCTTGGCGCTCGCCGTTCGGAAGCTCCTAACACGCTGCCGTACGCTACGCTTGATGAGCCAGAAATGATGGATTGGAAGAAGCGCTACGGACAGAAGGAGGAAAAACCGTTGAGTTCAGAGATCGATTTCACGGAATCGTTCCACGTTCCGGTGCCCCAGGCTCCCACGGGTATGGACGCCCACATGCCGCAAAAAGGAAAGCCTGCACCGCTTCCCCCGGGACTTGCAGAAACGCACGCTCCCACAAGCCATGACGATTCTGTACCGCCTAATCTCCCTGTCTAGCATATGACGATGCGGTACGAACATGATCACGAGAATGACATCATCTACTTAGCGCAGACCAATTTCCGTAATGCCATGCGGAAATTTGGCATTAAGACGGATGATCGCCGCCGGCACATGTACGTCATCGGAAAGACGGGCATGGGAAAGACCACGCTCTTAGAGAACATGATTCTCTCAGATATCTATGCCGGCCATGGGTGCTGCTACGTGGATCCGCATGGAGATACGGCGGAAAAATTGATTGACTACATTCCGTCTTGGAGGATTAATGATGTGGTGTATTTCAATCCATCGGACACGGAGCATCCGATTGCTTTTAATATTCTGGAGGCGGTGGATCCCAAAATGAAAAATTTGGTGACCTCCGCCCTCATGTCTATTTTTAAGAAGATTTGGGAGAACGTCTGGAGTGCTCGCATGGAATATATTCTGAACAACACTATTCTGGCACTTCTTGATACCCCAGGCACCACGCTTCTTGGCGTGAACCGCATGCTTTCAGATAAGGATTATCGTTTGGAGATTGTAAAAAACATCAAGGACCCCATCGTCAAACAATTCTGGGTACAGGAGTTTGCTGCGTATGACGCTAAGTTTGCCTCAGAAGCCGTGGCGCCTATTCAAAATAAGATCGGCCAGTTCCTTTCCTCTTCTGTCATGAGAAATATTGTGGCGCAGGCCAAGTCTTCCATTAACATCCGGGAAATGATGGATGATCAGAAGATTTTTATCATCAATCTTTCCAAAGGCCGCGTGGGTGAAGATGCCATGCGCCTTTTGGGCGGCATGTTGATTACAAAGATCCAGGTGGCAGCCATGGAGCGCATTGATACGCCGGAAAAAGAGCGTAACGATTTTTATCTCTTCGTGGACGAATTCCAGAACTTTGCCGTGGATTCTTTTGCAAGCATCTTGTCTGAAGCCCGAAAATATCGCTTGAATCTCATCATGGCGCACCAGTATATTGCGCAGCTAGAACATAACGGCAATACCGTGGTGCGTGATGCGGTGTTTGGCAACGTAGGGACGATTATTTCCTTCCGCGTGGGTTCGCCGGACGCTATTTTTATGGAGGAAGAGTTCATGCCGCGCTTTTTGCCGGAAGATCTTATCAATCTCCCCAAGACGGGCATTTATTTGAAGCTCATGATTGATGGTGTTTCAAGCCAGCCGTTTTCTGCCTTCACCTTGCCGCCTATTGGCCAGAAGATGGGTAGTTCAGATAAGGTTATTGAACAGTCCCGTGAACGCTATGCCGGAAATCGCGCCATGATTGAAGAGCACGTTTCCGTTTGGAGCGGCTTTGGCGCCGATACGGACGTGGAGGGAAGGATTGCGGAAGTAGTGCAGGCTAAAAAGGATGCCAAGAAGGCGCGTTACGCCCATGAGTACACCTGTACAAGATGCGGGAAGCTTTTTACGCACGCCATGGAATTTGATCTTTCTCGTCCTATTTACTGTGAAGAGTGTAAGCCGATTATTGATGCCGAACGCCAGAAAGCAAAAGAGCGATCAGGAAAGAAGATAGCGAGCGCTCCAAGGGCTGCTCTCCCTCCGCCAAAAGTAGCTGAGGGGGAGATTGTGGCACCCCAGCCGCCGGAACGGCCGGTATCCCTTTCGGCGCTTGCCCCCACACCGACACCTGTACGTGAGCCTCTTCCTGTGGCGCCGGCATCTGTTGTAATCGTGCCATCGGTTCCGGCACCTGCCGCCGCCGACCCTCTGAAAAAGAAACGCCGCCGTCATAGAAAGCCAAGTGATGGACAAAGAGAACAGACGCTTGCGGCGCCTATCGACAGACCAGCTTTGCCGCCACTTTCTGTGCCTACTCCGCAATCGCCCACCAAACCTCTTCTTCCCGGGGAAAAAATTACTTTTTGATTGAGAACGTATGACCATCCTTCAGGCGGTCGTCTTAGGTGTAGTGCAGGGTCTTACGGAATTTCTTCCCGTTTCAAGTTCTGGGCACCTTATTGTATTCCCGCAATTGTTCGGTTGGGATGTTTCAAGCAGAACGTTTGATGTTGCTATCCATGTAGCCACGCTCGGTGCCATCATTGTGGCGCTGTGGAGCGACGTCGTCGGGCTTGTCACGGGAGTGGTGAGCGGCGATAAGAAACAGCGCAAACTTTTTGGGCTCATTGTGCTTGCCACTATTCCCGCCATCATCATTGGCGGGCTTTTTGGCAAGTATTTTGAAAGTATTACGTCCATGGTGGTGATTGGCATCAGTCTTATAGTCTGGGGAGTCATTCTGTATCTTGCTGAGCGGTATTCTTTCAGGAGAGACAGGCACGTGGAGAAAGCGGAGGATATCACTTTCCGCGAGGCTGCGGCTATCGGCCTTATGCAGGTTTTGGCGTTCATTCCGGGGACTTCTCGTTCCGGTGTGACCATGAGTACGGGTTTGTTCGCGGGACTGAGTCGTGACGCAGCTGCGCGGTTTTCTTTTCTCCTCGCCATTCCGGCTATCGCGGGAGCGGGAGCGGTGACCATGCTCCATGTATTACAAGCGGGGTTGGATGTTCCCGTGGCCTCACTTGTTGCCGGATTCATCGCTGCTTTCGTTTCCGGTATCTTTGCTATTCGTTTTCTTTTGGCCATCATCCAGCGCTGGTCATTTGCGCCTTTTGCGATTTATAGAGTAGTGTTCGGACTTCTTTTGTTGGGAGTTGTGATCTTCTAATTCGCTAGAAGGCTGTAAGGCGGAAAGGCAGTAAAGTTTTCTTAACCTTCCCGCTTTCCAACCTTCCCGCTTTCCCGCCCACTCTATGCTTCTTCGCGAACACGCCATTTGGAAAGACTACGCACTTTTGGATTCCGGAGACGGAGAAAAGTGCGAGCGTTTTGGCTCCATCATCATGATTCGTCCTGAGCCCCAGGCTCTTTGGAAAAAGAGCGGCGGGAAAATTTGGAATGATGCGCACCTTATTTATTCTCGTAAAGGACGGGAAGGGGAATGGAGCGTTAAACGTGATGTGCCAGAAACTTGGGAGATGTCTTGGGAGAATTTGAAATTTCATGTTCGTCCTACGAACTTTAAGCACACGGGACTTTTTCCTGAGCAGGCTACTAACTGGAAGTATTTGCGAGAGAATCTGAAACCGGGAATGAAAGTATTGAATCTTTTTGGTTATACAGGAGGAGCATCGGTCGCAGCGGCATCAGTTGACGCAGAAGTTACGCACGTGGATGCGAGCAAGCCGGTGGTCACGTGGGGGAGAGAGAACCTGGAACTTTCGGGATTAGCCGATAAGAAGGTTAGATGGATTGTGGATGATGCGGTGGGTTTTGTATCCCGTGAGATTCGGCGCGGTAACGTTTACGATGCAATCTTGATGGACCCGCCAGCTTTTGGCCGAGGCCCTGAGGGAGAAATTTGGCAGTTTGAAAATAATCTGCCGCCTTTGATTGACGACGTAGTAAAGATTTTGAATAAAGAACACGGCCTGCTCTTGGTAAACGCCTATTCGCTCGGCTATCCGGCGCTCGCTATTGAAAACATGCTCCGCGCTGCCTTGCCGTTCGCTAAAGAGATCGAATCCGTAGAGCTGACTTTAAAGGAAGAAACAGATCGTGGCTTTGAATTGCCTACGGGGGTTGTGGTAAGAGCAACTTGGTAACGTCCTTTGTCATCCTGAGCGAAGCGAAGGATCTCCGCGGAGATCCCTCCTGTCGTCGGGATGACAAAAAGATTATGGAAATATTGTACGAAGACAATCACGTCATTGCGGTGAACAAACCGCATGGCATGCTGACGCAGGGGGATGATCCCTCCCATCGCGATGGGAGGGATGACTCGGGTGATGCGAACCTGCTTGATGAAGTGAAGGTGTTCATCAAAGAACGGGACCAGAAGCCCGGAAATGTTTTTATTGGCTTGCTGCATCGGCTCGATCGACCAGTAGGCGGAGTAGTTTTATTTGCCAAGACAAGTAAAGGTGCGAGCAGATTGTCCGAACAAATTCGTTCTCATACGGTAGAAAAGACTTATTGGGCAGTAGTGGAGGGGAAAATTGGGGAAGTTGGGAAAACTGGGAATGTGACGCAGTGGTTGAGGAAGGATGAGGCAACGAACGTGGTCACGCCGTTTGATCATGAAGTTCCTGGGTCATTAAGGGCGGAGTTGTCGTATCGTGTTTTGCAAGTAGGGGTCGACTCCTATGTCGACCCGCGTGGCCGCGAGGTTTCCCTTGTAGAGATCAAACCAAAAACCGGCCGTCCGCACCAGATTCGTGTAGCCATGTCCTCCCTCGGCACCCCAATCGTGGGTGATCTGAAGTATGGGGCTGAAACCAAGCTCGACCATGACATTGCCCTCTTTGCCAGATCCCTCTCCTTTGATCACGCCACTACAAAAGAGCGGATTATCGTGACAGCAGAGCCGACGCTTTCTATTTTTTCGAGTTTCTGACCCCTCCCTTCCTCCCCCTATTGGGGGAGGTGTTGCACATCAGGTAGTTCGTTTAAAGTCATCTCATAGACCCTGAGTACCAACGAAGGGTCCAGAGAGTGCCGTGGAATTTTCTAGATCCTTCGCCAGTCTCTGGATCGGTTACTGATGTGTTTTACCCCTCCGGTTACGGAGGGGCCAGGGGAGGCTGTGGAGTTTGCGATTATTGGAGTATTTTAGTAAGATAAGCCGTTATGGCCTCTAAACCCAAAGTCCTTCTTGGTATGTCCGGCGGTGTCGATAGCTCAGTATCGGCGGTTTTGCTATTGGAGCAGGGATATGAGGTGATCGGTGGGTTCATGAAGAACTGGTCTGATCGCGCCGTCGGGGTCGGCTCCTATGCCGACCCGAATGAATGCGGTTGGCGGGAAGAGCGCCGGGATGCTATGCGCGTAGCCGCACAGCTCGGCATCCCGTTTCATACGTTTGATTTTGAGGAAGAATATCGCCGCTTGGTGTACGAATACATGATTGCGGAATATAAGGCTGGCCGAACGCCAAACCCGGATGTACTTTGTAATAAATACATGAAGTTTGACCTCTTCATGCGCGAGGCCGATAAATTGGGTTGTGAGTTTGTGGCAACTGGTCACTACGCTCGCAAGGTAGTCGATGAGACTGGCGTTTCTCATCTCCTTGCAGGTGTCGACGCGAACAAAGATCAGAGTTATTTTCTTTGTCAGCTCACACAGGAGCAGATTTCGAGGGCATTATTTCCGATCGGACATCTCGAAAAGCCAGCCGTCCGAGAGATTGCTCGAACGAATAATCTTGTAGTTGCCGATAAAAAAGACAGCCAGGGCATTTGTTTTGTGGGCCAGGTGCAGATGAAGGACTTTTTATCCGAGCGCATCACGCCGCATGAAGGGAATATTGTGACCACGGAAGGGAAGGTGATCGGCAAGCACACGGGATTTGAATTCTATACTATTGGTCAGCGTGAGGGATTAGGGATCGGGGGAGGTACGCCGTTCTACGTGGTGGAACGACGTCCTGATACGAACGAAGTGATCGTCGCCGTGGGTGATGAAGATCCGGCGTTATATCGAAAAGAACTGAGCGCCACTAATATTACAGAAACAATTCCAGGAAATTTGGAAAAGTATTTTGGAAAAAAGATTCAAGCACGCGTGCGCTACCGCCAGCCGTTGGCGGATTGTCGCATCGCGCGGGTCGGCATAGAAGCCGACCCCGACGGCACGGTCGGCGTGATTTTCGAAGCAGCGCAGCGTGCCGTAGCGCCGGGGCAGTTTGTGGCTTTTTATGATGGCGAAGAAGTCCTAGGTTCAGGTATCATTGCGTAACTATGTTTACCTTTTCCATCCTTACGGTAGTTCTGGGCCTCGTCCTCTTTGAGGTCATTTCAAGCATAGATAACGCCATCATTAATGCGGAGGTGCTCGGCACCATGGGCGCTAAGGCCAGGAAGTGGTTTTTGTTCTGGGGCATCCTGTTTGCCGTCTTTGTGGTCCGCGGAACGCTCCCGTGGCTCATAGTCTGGGGCGCCACGCCGTCTTTGGGCCCTCTTGGCGCTCTCACCGCCACGTTTAGTAATGATCCGAGCGTTCATGCGGCAATTGAAAGTTCTGCGCCCATCCTTCTTATAGGCGGCGGCGTGTTTCTTATCTTCCTCTTTTTCCATTGGTTGTTCTTGGAGACCAAACATTTCGGTCTGCCGGGCGAGAAGTTTATTTTTCGGCAGGGCGTATGGTTTTACGCCGTAGTTTCCATTCTCCTCCTCCTTATTGTCTGGTTCGCACTGCAAATCACGCCTATGCTCGCCTTTGGTGCAGTAGTGGGCTCCACCGCCTTCTTCATTACGCACGGTTTCAAACAAAATGCGGAAGCGGCAGAGGAGAAGATGATGCACGGCAACAGCCACATGTCTGACCTCAGCAAGATTTTCTATCTGGAAATCATTGACATGACATTTTCCATTGACGGCGTTCTTGGCGCCTTTGCTTTCACGCTTTCTGTGCCGCTCATTCTTCTTGGCAACGGACTTGGCGCCGTGGTAGTCCGTTACATCACCGTTTCAAACATCGAACGCATTAAAAAATACGTTTTCTTAAAAAATGGCGCCATGTATTCCGTGCTCGGACTAGGTACCATCATGCTGCTGCACGGTTTTGGCGTGCCCGTTCCTGAATGGCTAAGCCCGCTCGTCACCGTAGTCATTATCAGCTACTTTGTCTTCCGGTCCGTGAAGTTTATTAAAAAGAATCCGTTGACAGTGCAAATCTAAGAGCGGAAGCATTTCTGCCTCCGCCCGCGCCAAACGCGTATACTCCTCTCTCAGGCCACCACCTTCCTCGCGTGCTCCACGAGCCCGACGAGCGGGGTGAAGCTATCGTCCGCGAGAATGAGCATGGGGAATACTCCCCAGAGCTTCTTGATCGCTTCCACGCGGCCCGTCTGAACCTTCGGATCGGGTTCGTTCGGCGGGAGCATGATGACGTTCAGCGCATTGCGGTGGAAGAGGTTTCTGTCTCCCCACGAATCGCCGACGCGAAGGACTTGGTGTGCCATGAGGCCGTGCTCGTCGAGGACGGCGCCGAGGCGTACACCCTTGTTGCCCGTGATGACGAGGTCTTCCGCTACGCAGCTTCCGTCCTCGTCCTTGAACATGACCTTGCCGGCGATGACGCGATCCACCTCGATGGCGTGATGCGTCATGAAGGCTTCGATGGACAGGCCGAGTCCGAAGGAGACGACCATGCGCTTTTCGAAGCGCGCGAGAAGGTCACGGATTCCTTCACGCGCTGGCGAGAGAATGCCGGCGCGTTTGAAGTGGTCAGGTCCGAACTTCGCCCGGGCGTACACGGCGAATCCATGCGCGATGTTCGCGCGGTCGAGGTCGTGGAGCTCGTCTTCCGAGAGTCCGACCATGGCCCCGTGGTATTTGTCCAGGCGCTCCTTGGCACGTTCCTGCTCTTCGGGATCGAGCATGTAGTCGAGCTGATTCCAGTGGCTACCGCTCTTCGTCAGGGTGCCGTCGAAGTCCGCTGCGATCGCCGTTGCGAGCGCGAGGCGAGCCAGCACTTCGTGTGCTGGACGGTTGGTGACGATGCGGATGCCCTCCGGATGCCTTTGGGCCGCATGAACCGCGCGGTGTTTGTTCTCGAGAGTTAGCACGAACATGAGTACTCCTTGCAAAGATGCGGCAAAAGAGTAGCAGAAGAAATAGCCTTTGCCAATATGGACACCTCCTCCTTTTTCCGCTAAAGTACGTCCGATTATGGTTCCCCAGGAGCGCATCAGGAATTTCTGCATCATCGCCCATATTGATCATGGGAAGTCTACCCTGTCGGATAGGCTTCTTGAGATTACGGGCACGGTGAATTCACGGCAGATGAAGGACCAGATGCTGGACTCCATGGACCTAGAACGTGAGCGCGGGATCACCATTAAGCTGGCGCCGGCACGGATGGTTTGGAAAAAGGCGAACGTGGAGTACACGCTGAACCTTATCGACACTCCAGGGCACATTGATTTCAACTACGAAGTTTCTCGATCGTTGGCCGCTGTAGATGGTGCGGTGCTATTGGTCGACGCAACGCAGGGTGTGCAGGCGCAGACGGTGGCGAACCTTTATTTAGCGGTCGAGCAGAACCTGGAAATCATTCCAGTCTTGAACAAAATCGACTTGCCAAATGCTGACGTGCCGCGCCGTAAGGCTGAGCTCATGAAGCTTCTTGGTTGCCGTGAAGAAGATATTTTGGCCGTTTCCGGAAAGACGGGAAAAGGCGTGGAGGCATTGCTCGATGTCATAATCGACAAAATCCCGGCCCCAGAAGGAAAAACGGATGCTCCGCCGCGCGCTTTGATTTTTGATTCTGCATACGATGACTACAAAGGTGTGGTGGCGTACGTCAGAGTTGTTGACGGTACATTTAAGAAGCGGGATAAGCTTCGCATGATGGCCACAGCCGCAGATGGCGAGGTGCTCGAGATCGGCGCACTGAAGCCAAAGTTTTCTCCGCTTGAAGAACTAGAAACCGGACAGATCGGTTACATGGTTACCGGCCTAAAAGATATTCGTGCGTGTAGAGTGGGTGACACGATCACGACGCTCGGTTCGAGCCCCGAGATCCTTCATGGATATCGTGAAGTCAGGCCCATGGTTTTTGCCGGCGTTTTTCCGGCGCAGGGGGATGAATACTCAGCGCTTCGTGACGCCATGGATCGCCTCAAGCTGAATGACGCAGCTCTCGTATTTGAACCTGAGCATTCGCCGGCGCTCGGCTACGGTTTCCGCTGCGGATTTTTGGGCATGCTGCACCTTGAAATTCTTAAAGAGCGATTGAGTCGTGAGTTCACGATTGATCTTGTAGTAACCCTGCCGTCCGTGGCTTATCGCGTCTACAAGGCGGGAGCGAGCGAGTACGAAGTGATTAAAGGCGCGCTTGATCTGCCGGATCCGTCACACATTATTAAAATTGAAGAACCGTGGGCTAAGGTGGATGTCATCACGCCAGCGGATTACATAGGGAACATCATGACGCTCTGTCAGGAGCGCCGCGGTATTTACGTGAACACGGAGTATCTGTCAGAAGGCCGAGCCATGCTGCACTACGAGATTCCACTTTCCGCAATTATTGTGGATTTCAATGATCGCTTGAAGAGCGCTTCGAGCGGTTACGCGTCCATGAGTTACGAAGTGTTTGATTATCGTGTGGCGGACGTGGTCAAGCTTGATATTATGGTCGCCGATGAAGTTGTCGACGCATTTGCTACACTCGTGTATCGCGACGAAGCGGAACCGGTGGGCCGTCGAGTGCTCGAGATTCTCAAAGAATCCATTCCACGCACGCAGTTTGTGATTAAACTCCAGGCGTCTGTCGGAGCCAAGATTGTAGCTGCCGAAAGAATCTCAGCTCTTAGAAAAGACGTGACAAGCGGTCTCTATGGCGGAGATTACACGCGTAAACTGAAACTTCTTCAAAAGCAGAAAAAAGGAAAGGCCAAAATGATGGCCATGGGCGTAGGAAGTGTAGACATCCCAAGCGAAGCCTACATGAAAGTTTTGAAAAGATAGATGCGTTAAAGGGGGCCACGGGGCCCCCTTCGCGTTTCCGGTCGCCGTTGCGCCGGTGCTAGGTTTCGTAGTCTTCGTCATCTTCCTCGAGCCCCATGAGCGCGGCGAAGTGGTTGTAGACCTCCTCCTGCAGCGCCTCGTCCGTGATGTCGGTCAGGTCGGGGTTGCCGTCGGCATCCTTCCCGTACTCGAGCACGTAGACGGCCATCTCGTCACTGAAGACGTCGCTGTCCCCGGTGACATCTTCCTCCGCTGCAAGGAGGGCGTAGTCCTTGCCGTCGATCTCGGCGATGGCCATCACGACGTAGGTTTCCTCCTTGCCGTCATCGTCCGTGAGGACGAAGCGCTCTGCGTCTTCGAAACTGCCTTCGATGATGTCGGTTTCGACGGGGTCATTGGTAGGCATGGTGCCTCCGGTTGGTTGGGGGTGCGTGGGAGAGGGTAGGCCCCAGAAGGGCTTTTGTCAAAGAAAATAAGGTGCTTTAAAGGGAGCCGCGGGGCTCCCTTTCGGTCGACTGACTCATGCTTGGCCCATCAGGCCGGGCTGGTCGTCGTCTTCGTCCTCCTCGATTCCTTTGATCTCTCTGAGGAGGGACTGGTACGCCTCCTCGAGTTCCTCAGGATCTTCAATGCAGGAGATCTGCACGTCATCGCCATCGCGATCGAAGAAGACGACGAGCGTGTTCGCCAGCTTCTGGCCGTCTACGAGAACCACCTCCGTGCCCTTCTCCACAAGGAGGGCATATGTATCGAACCGGGTTTCTCCCATTGCCCGAACGAGGAAGGTTCTCGGTCTTCCTTCCCATTCGAAGGTCATATCGTCAGCCATCGAGAGATCAAAGACGCGGCTTTCGGTAAATTGCATTTAGGCCTCGATCGTTGATGAAGTTTTTCGGTCCGTATTCCATCGGCGCTTCCTGGAGATAGAGGGTAAGAGTCTGAGCGCCTTTTGTCAAAGTTTTTTCATCCCCAAAGCGGCATGACAAATGGGACGGGAACGGCTACACTTTTTTTGAGTAATCTATGAAAAATCAATCTAAAACGGTACAAAAAGTCTGGGCAGTTCTCGCTCTTCTCATCATGGCGTCCATGGTCGTATCCATGTTCGCTTACGGCGTATAAACATGAAAAAGATTTGGCATGTAGCCCCTAAAACGGAGATTTCCATCCTGCATCAGGTACTCATGAACCGCGGGGTAGCTCCGGCGGATGTTGAGCATTTTTTAGACCCGGACTTTGCGAGAGATACCTTCAGCCACGGAGAATTCACCCAGATGCCAAAAGCCGTTGCCCGGCTTTTTAAAGCTCTAGAGAGTGGCGAACCGATCGTAATCCATGGTGACTATGACGCGGATGGCGTTTCCGGTACTGCGCTTCTGTACACCACGCTCCGAGATATTGCCGCAAAGATGGGGCTGCCGTTTTCCGTTCAAGCCTTTTTACCGGACAGAGAACGAGATGGGTACGGCGTGGCCATGCATAACGTGGATGCGTTTGCTAAAGATGGCGTGAAACTTATTGTGACGGTGGATTGTGGGATTGCGAATGGTCTTGAATTGGAACGCGCGCATGCACACGGCATGGACGCTATTGTCTGTGATCATCATCAGATGGGCCAGCACTATCCGCATCACGCCGTTATCCTTCACCCGCTCGCACCCGGAGAAACGTATCCGAATAAGACGCTCTGCGGCACGGGAGTCTCCTACAAACTTTGTTGCGCATTGATTGATGAAGCGCGGAAACGCGGTGCTGATTTTGCGGATGGGTATGAAAAGTGGCTTCTTGATCTTGTGGCTGTGGCTACCGTCACGGACGTCATGCCGCTTCTTGGAGAAAATCGCGCGCTTGAATATTTTGGCCTGAAGGTTCTTCAGAAGACCAGGCGTCCGGGCCTTAGGGCGATTTACGAGCTTGCTGGTCTCAAAGATGAAATAGATACGGAAACGATCGGTTTTCGCATCGGGCCAAGATTGAACGCGGCCGGGCGCCTTGCGTCCGCCGAAATCGCCTTTAAGACACTCGCCGCAGAAACGGAAGAGGAGGCGCTCAAATACGCACTTGAACTCGAGACGTTGAATAAACAGCGTCAGAGTATTTTTGCTGAGTCTTATAAACTCGCCCGGGAGCAGGCATCAGGAATGTTGGAAGGCGCGCAGGTACTTGTGGTGTACTCTGATACTTGGCTTCCGGGCATTGTCGGTTTGATCGCTGGCCGTTTGGTAACGGAATTTGGCATGCCGGCGTTTGCCATGGCGCGAGCTGGGGAAGTAGTGGTGGGTTCTGGCCGCAGTCTCGGAGGACTGCACCTGGTGGAAGCCATGAATTCCTGCGGAGAAATATTTTTGAAGCGCGGCGGACATCCGCAGGCGTGCGGCCTGACGCTTGAGAGTCCTGGGCATGTGGAAGTATTCCGTGATCGCGTAAACGTTTTCGCTCTGGCGTATTTTGGTGAAGAAGGCCCGAAAGATAAGCTGGTCATTGATGCGGAGCTGCCGTTGTCTGAGGTAACGTGGGAACTAGAAAAAATTCTCTCATCCTGCGCGCCGTTTGGAGAGGGGAATCGCCCGCCGATGTTCTTAGCTAAAGAGATCATTGTTCGTGACGCTATTCCTATGGGCGCCACGGGAGCGCATCTCCGCCTGGTGGTGGAAGGGAGTGACGGAGCGCGGCACCGCATGATCGGTTTTGGGTTCGGCCATCTTATAGGCGAATTAAAAATGGGAGACAGGGTGGACGTTGTGTACGAGATCGGCATTAATGAATGGAACGGAAACAGAGAATTGCAATTTAAAATTGTCGATCTTTTGAAATCGGCAGAGGTTAAGCAATTTGCCGCCGCCGAACGCATCGATGCTTAATATGATAAAAAAGGTTCGCATGTACGCTGATGGAGGAGCAAGGGGGAACCCGGGTCCGGCTGCCGGAGCCGCTGTCCTTTTTGCTATTAAAGACGATGGAGATACCGGAGAACTTTTGGGGGAAGCTGCGAGATATTACGACCACGCAACGAATAATGTAGCTGAATATACCGGAATTGTAGTGGGCCTCGAAAAAGCACATGAACTCGGCTACAACGAAGTAGAATGCCGGCTAGATTCCGAACTCGCGGTCAAGCAGTTAAACGGGGAATACCGCGTAAAGAACGCGGAACTCGCCAAATTTTTTCTGCAGGTCCACAACCTGAAAACGCATTTTAGGAAAATTACCTTCACCCATGTGCGCAGAGAGTACAACAAAGATGCGGATGCGCTCGTGAATAAGACCATAGACGAACACCTTGGGCTTTCGTGATATACTCCGAGCATTGTATGGCTCTGTTCGGAGGAAAAAAGGAGGAGACATTTTCCGGCCTCTTGGGGGTTGATTTAGGTACGGCCGGAATAAAATTGATTGAGCTTGCACCGGATAAGGGGCGGATGCGTCTTTCTACCTACGGCTACGCTGAGCCTAAGACTCCTCTGCCAACCGGAAAATCCGCCATTGATGACATCCCAAAAACGGTAGCGGTGATGAAGCGCATCATGAAGGAAGGAAATTTTAAAGCTACGCGCGCCGTGGCCGCGCTGCCCACTACCAAAGTTTTTCACGCCATCATTTCTCTTCCCGTTCCCAAGGATCCAAAGGCCGACCTTCGGCCTATGATTGAAGCGCAGGCGCAGAAATTGCTGCCGCTTCCTATTGATGAGATGGTTCTTGATTCCACTATTTTAGATAAGCACCTGCTTCCTAAAGAGGAGCGGACGGAGGTAGTTGAGGCGGGGGAAGGCAAATACATGCGCGTGCTGTTAACGGGTGCGCCAAAGACGCTCATTGCTTCTTACGTTGAACTATTTAAAGCCGCGAATATTGAGCTTGTTTCTCTTGAGACAGAAATTTTTGCTTTGACCCGTTCCCTCATTGGCAAAGAAAAATCCCACGTGCTTATTGTGGACCTTGGCGCAGAACGGACGAACATTGCCATTGTGGATCAGGGCATTCCGCTCCTTACCCGCGTGATCAAGAGCGGCGGCAGCAATATCACCCAGGCGCTTGCGGGGAGCATGGGCTTGAGTTTTGAAGAAGCTGAGGCCATGAAGCGTGATCTCTCTTCAGCGTCTACCGGGACTATGCCGGCTCCGCTACTTGAGGCGTTGAAGCCCATTGTCCATGAAATTCGCTACGCCATCCAGCTCTATGGTGAACAGGCCGGAGCAGGAGGGACCGTGGAGAAGATTTTATTGACCGGCGGATCCTCTCGTTTGCCGGGTCTTTCACAGATGCTCAGCCGTGAGCTCAATATGAATGTCTATCTTGGGGACCCTTGGGCCAGGATTTCTTCGGCGCCGGATTTGCGCGGCGTGTTGGATGAGATTGGCGCGCGGTATGCTGTAGCCGTAGGACTGGCCGAGCGGATGGAGGAGAAAACGTAGGTATGCGTAAAGTTAAGCCTTCCCTCGTGCTTGTTCTTGGAGACGCGCATCTTCGAGGAATCCTCGCAGAGAGGTTCGAGCGGGAGGGCTGGCTAACGGTTCAAGCAGAAGACGTTGCAGACGGCGAGCGGAGAGCGCTCAAAGCGAGACCGAACATCCTCTTTGCGGAAATTTCTGAGGATACCGCGAACGTTGCAAAGCTTTTGAAGCATTGGAGATCTCTTCCCACGCTCATGAAGGCAAAGATCGTCCTCTATTTCTCACAGGTTTTGCGCGGGCGCGTGGATGAGGCGCTCAAAGGAGGGGCTGATCATGTGATCCTGGCGGGCTCCTTGTCCCCGAAAGACATGGTAAAATCTTTGACCAGGCTGTTAAGCGAAAAACGAATCTATGACAAATGATGAAGGAAAATCCGGCTTTTTTTCGGGGATAGGACTCCGGGAGCTGTTACTGCTTGGCACGGTAATCGGTATTGTGGGAATCATCTCCGCCTTTGCCGTTCTTTCCGCCCGTTCCCGCGCGCGGGATGTGACGCGCTTGGCGCATGTTCGCGAACTGCAGCTTGGACTAGAGTTGTATTTCAATACGAACGGGGCGTATCCTGCGGCTGAGGGCGTTTTGGCGCTTGGCCAGGCTACCACGGCTTGTCTTTCTGAAGACGGTTTTGGCGGTCCATGTTCCACCGCGCAAACGCGTGCTCCGTACGTGGAGTTTGTCCCTGCACCGCCCGAAAGCGGCTTGCGCGGAAAATCTTCCTGTGATGGCGTGGGGAATGCGTATTGTTATCAAACGGATGCATCCACGTTCCGCATTCAGTTTGAACTTGAGAAGGCGAACACTATCCTCGGGCTTGTGAAGGGCGCTAATTGCGCCACGGAACAGGGATTTGCTGCCGGTGCTTGTACGCCATATCAGGCCGCGCAATAATTTTATGCTTTTCGCACCTTTTCTCATCATTGGCGCAGCGATCTTAGGCCTCTTTGCGGGTGCATTCATAAATGCACGGATCATGCGTTCAAAAGACAGCATGTCGTTTACCACTAACCGAGCTTGTGCCGTCTGCGCGGCGCCGCTCAAGCATAAGGAGATGCTGCCGGTGGTTGGTTATCTGGCGGTAAAAGGCCGCTGCAGGCGCTGCACTGCGGTTATTCCTTGGCAGTATCCGGCTACAGAGGCGGTGATCGCCCTGCTCTTTGCATTTTTTGCTGCCAGAATTCTTTTCCATTTTGAATTGCCGGTTTTTGTGGGGCCGGGAGATGAAATTTTGCTCTTTGTCCGTGATGCGTTGACCGCGCTCGTCCTCATCATGGTCTTCATGTTTGACTATCGCGCTTCCGTTATTCCTGATCGCGTGACTATTCCCGGAATGGTGATTGTTACCATCTGCAACATCCTTCTTGGAATGCCGGTAGCCGAACTTCTCCTTGGCGGACTTGTGCTCGGCGGATTTTTTGCCGCACAGTTCCTGATCTCGCGCGGGCGCTGGGTGGGCGGGGGAGATGTGCGCATGGGCATGCTCATGGGATTTTTACTCGGACCAATTCTTGGAATAGTAGCGTTATTTATTTCGTACGTTTCCGGCTCCATTATTGGCATCATGCTCATCTCAAGCGGCAACAGAAAAATAGATAGCCATGTACCGTTTGGGACGTTTCTCGCTTTTGCTACGGTGATCTGTATGTTTTTTGGCCAGTATTTGTTTAATTGGTACATGAGTCTTTTCTCTTAGGATATGCGCGGTGCGGTTGTGCGCAGGGAAACTATTGCTGTTGAGGTGCCTGAGGCCCAGTCTCAGGGGGGTTTGAATAGGGAGATTACCGTGGAGACGCCTAAAGATAATGGCCCAATGTCCTCTGAGGAGTTTGATGGCTTTCAGCTTGTTTATGAAACGGAACGGGCGAGACAAGGTATCCAGGAGAAACCGGAGATTATTCTTACGGGGAATAGTGAACGAGCCGAACAGCTTCTCGCGCGATATAGCGAGGAACGAGAGCGAATGTACGAAGGATCAGTACGCGAGAGATTTCAATTTGTGCAGAAGCTGCCAAGACCGTTGACAAAGGGGCTTGCTTTGGCAGGGATTGAAACGGACGGACAAGCACTCGCAGCTTTTCTTGAGCTCGCCCCTTGGGTGGGGACCTTATATGCCGTGGCTGGAAAACGGGTGAAATCCATTGGGCGGGGAGGCGTTGAATTTGAAGATATGACCGGTGTGGATAGGATTCTTTACGCTGTGGGTGATTGGTCGCCTGTCCCATTTTCCCAAAGTGTTGCCGCGGCAATAGTGAAGAGCGATGCATTTCAGGAAGAGGTGAGGCGGTACGACGAGCAAGCCCGCCGAGCGGTTTATGCTTTTAAGAGTGAACCCTTAGCCGCCCTTCGAACGGTAATATCCGCGGTATGACCATTGAAGACGTAGCAAAAAATTTGGCGCGTTCTCCTATGCCAGAGGAAGAGAAGACTCTCTGGCTGAAACTTATTCCGTTCGTCCCGAAAAATATTTTGTTTGAATTCGGCGAAATGCTTGAGACGGATATCGGCAATGTAGAGAAACTGAAAAGGAAATATCTGAGAGCTTTTAAAAATTTAGCGGAGGAACAGCGCCTCGCGGAAGTCAAAGGCGAGATCGATTTATAAAAAGAATAGTTCTATAAAGCTGCGGAGCTTTTTCTTTTTGGAATGTTTTACTTTTCGTTCAATCCGTTTCCGTTGCGAGGACTTGGTGGGCTTGGTAGCAATGCGCGGCGTGGCCGGAATGACGGCTTTGCTGACGAGGTCATTCAACCGTTTGATGACGGCAGCTTTATTTTGCGCTTGGTAACGCGTTTGTTCATTGGAAAGCACAATTTCGCTCCGCCAGGTCATGTAGGAGGAAAGCTTTCGGGCGATCATAGCCTTCTCATCTTGTGAGAACGCTTTGGAATCCCAAAGACTCCAGCGCAGCTGCGCTTTAGAAGAAGTCTTGTTCACGTTCTGGCCGCCAGGGCCCTGAGAACGGACAAAAGTGATCTGTAATTCATGGAGCGGGATCCTCATGGCGTCATTATACCAATGAAAGGCTGAGCGCTCGCTTCATAGCTTTCATGAAGGAGGAATATTCCGTTTTTTTATCTTCTAAGAGTTTCTCGCCAGACTTGGTGATCTGGTAATAGCGCCTCGGTTTGCTCGTGATGGTTGATTTGTACTCGCTTGTGATAAGCCCTTGATCCTCTAATCGGTAAAGAAGTGGATAGACGGTTCCTTCACGTAGATCAAAAATACCATCGCTTTTTTCTTTGATCCGCTGGACGAGTTCATACCCATAAGATTCTCCGTAGGTATGGAGGATACTAAGAACGATAGGATCGATCGCTCCTTTGAGAATTTCTTTTGAGAATTGCATATTTGGTAAGTGAAGGAATCGCTAGTGTGACAAGCATCCAAAAGAATGAAACGTAGAGTAGGCCAAGAGGGTAGATAAAAGACAAAATATCATTGCGTCCAAACACCGCGCTTCTGATGTGCATAGGAATGCCAGTACCTTTCAGCAGAAGACCGGGAATAATAACCGGAAGGAATGGTGGGCCAGCCACGGCATATCCGAGAACATCAAACGGTGTTCCGGTAACATATCCCTTGTCGAACGAGAAAATGAGTGCAGACGCGAATATACCAACCAAGATGGCGAGAGGCAGCCGCTTTTTTAAGCGATCTTTTCTGTAAAGAGAGAATGTTTTTCGAAGTTCCTTTGGAGAGCCGAGCATTTCGGCGCTACCTCCGTCTTCTATGTGATCGGCGAGCTCTTGTTCGTAGCGTTGAATGTTGGTCATAGGTTATGCGCGGCGCTTGAAGAGTTCGCGTGGCTTGAGTACGAGGACGGTTGCAACCCCACTCCAGAAGAGACCTACAAGGAAGGGAAGAATAGACCAGTACACGCTTTCCAAAGACGTTGCGATACTACTGCTGTCATTTGTGCCGTTCAGGAGATTGGTGAACGCAGAAAAAAGGAGTGCAGTGGGGAGAGTAACAGGAAAAGAGACCAGTGCCCCTAGGAATTGAAGGCCGTCAATGAGTCTGCTGAATGGAGCGGATATGCCTGAAAGAATCGTATATTCGAAGCCTTCGTTTATAACCAGGAATGATGACCCCGCAGTAGAAATTGCGATCATCGCAATGAGCAACAGCTTCTTCTGAAGTTTTGGTTTCTCATAGGCACGAAAGGCTTCTGTTAGTTCAGCCTCAGTTCCGATGACCTCCGCGTTCCCGGTTTCTTCTCTGTGGGCCGCGAGTTCTTCGTTATAGCGTTGTATGTTTGTCATAGATAATATGCAGTACATACTATGTACCACATAGTATAGAAACGGCAACGGAGAGAAGGGGATAACCGTCAGAAACTGATCCGCCTTCTTCCATTAGAAGTCTGTACATCTGTAGAAGAAATGGTACAATTTCCCATGAAATATGGCGTCAAAAGCGGAAGCAAAAGCTCGAATAGAAAAGCTTCGGGAAGCTATCGATAAGTATCGGTACGAATACCATGTCTTGGACAGCCTTAGCATCTCTGAGGCGGCTTTGGACACTCTGAAGCATGAGCTGAAGACGCTTGAGGATGAGCATCCGGATCTCATTACGGCTGATTCGCCAACACAGCGTGTAGCTGGGACAGCACTCGACAAATTCAGGAAGATTGAGCATGAGCGCCCCATGCTGTCCATGGAAGACGTTTTTAGTTTTGCTGAGCTGACGGAATGGGCGAACCGGATCGCCAAATTAGAAGAAGGCAAGATGCCGGAGTTTTACGCCATGTTGAAAATTGATGGCTTGGCAGTTTCATTGGTGTACGAAGACGGTGTTTTAGTTAGCGCAGCCACGCGTGGGGACGGAAAAATCGGCGAAGATGTAACGCATAACATAAGAACCATAGAATCAGTTCCATTGCGGTTGCGCGCAGGGGCCGACGTCCCTGTCGGCCCATCGCGCATCGAGGTTCGGGGCGAGGTATACATGCCAAAAAAGGCGTTTGAAAAAATGAATAAGGAACGCGCAAAGAAAGGAGAGGAGACTTTTGCTAATCCGCGTAACGTTTCTGCGGGAAGTATTCGTCAGCTTGATCCAAAGATCGCGGCTGCACGACCGTTACAGTTTTTTGCTTGGAATATTTTTGATGATCGCGTGAAAACGCAGGCGGAGGGAGTAAAGGAGCTGAACCGATTAGGGTTCAAGACTTCTCCGGGGGAGCTCGTGAAGAATATTGAAGGCATTGAATCGTTTTATCAATCGCTTGGAAAGAAACGCGCCAAGCTTGATTATTGGATTGATGGCGTAGTTATTCGTGTTAATGACCGAGAGATTTTCGACGGTCTGGGCGTGGTAGGAAAGACGCCTCGCGGCATCGTGGCCTATAAGTTTCCGCCAGAAGAGTCGACAACCATTGTGGAGTCCGTGGATTGGTTCGTGGGCCGAACCGGTGCTTTGACACCTGTAGCCAACGTCGCGCCGACTTTCATCGCAGGCACCACGGTCACTCATGCCACTCTGCACAATGCTGACGAGATCGAAAGACTCGGCCTAAAAGTAGGGGACACCGTGATTCTGACTAAGGCTGGCGATATCATTCCAAAGATCATAAAGGTGTTAACCGAGCTTCGTACTGGCAATGAAAGGAAGATTGAACTTCCAAAGAAGTGTCCGGTGTGTGGTTCGCCGATCGAGCGTCGAGAAGGTGAAGTCGCGCTTGTCTGTACCAACAAGAATTGTTTCGCCATGGAGCGGGAAGGCGTACTTCACGCCGCGCGTGCGTTCGCTATAGACGGACTTGGCGATAAGATCGTCGAGAAGTTGATTACTATCGGATTCGTGAAGACAGCTCCTGATATTTTTAGACTTACCCCTGATGATTTACTCGAAGTCGAAGGATTCGCAGAGCTTTCGGCAAAGAAACTCGTCGAGGAGATTCAAAATCGTAAAGCGATCGATCTTGAAAACTTTATTGTAGCGCTCGGCATTAGACACGTGGGAACAGAAACGGCCTTTTCGCTTTCGTTGTCATTTGGTTCGATCGATAAGCTTGCGAGTGCATCAAAAGAAGACCTGGAAAAGGTTCCAGATATCGGCACAACGGTCGCGGAGTCAATCGCCGAGTTCTTTGCGACGGACAAAGCAAAGAAGCTCCTCGATGACTATCAAGAAGTGGGTGTGGCTGTGAAAAAAGCCAAAGCCATTAAGCGCGTACTGGACGGCAAGAAATTTGTGATTACGGGGACGCTCGAAAAATTAGGTCGTGAAGAAGCCAAAGAGAAGGTCCGTCTCTTAGGCGGGGGAGTATCAGATTCCGTTAGTAAAAAGACGGATTACGTAGTGGTGGGGGAGAATGCCGGCAGTAAAGCAGATAAGGCCCGTGAGCTTGGCGTGCCCATGCTGTCTGAAAGTGAGTTTTTGAAGATGCTTGAGGCGTAACTTTACTCTTTCCACTTTTCCCCTTACTCTACCTCAGTATGGATATTGATTTGACCCACATCGCCAAGCTTTCCAAGCTCAAATTTTCTGAAGAAGAAAAGGCTAAGCTTGCGGCAGAACTTCCCGGGATCATCGATTATATTGCGAAGCTCCAGGAAGTGAATACGAATGACATTGACGCGCGAGCCTATCTGACGGACGCGGTGAATGTTTTTAGACCTGATGAACCGGTTTCAGATGAGACCATCCGTCAGGCTGTTGTGGATGCGTTTCCAAAGAAGATGGGTGACGCGCTTGAGGTTCCTGGTGTTTTCAACGACTAGTTTATGGAGAAATTTTTAACGGTAAAAGAGATTCGCGACGCTGTGCGGAACGGCACAATGACCGCAACAGAAATTGTTGAGGCAACGCTTGCGGACATCAAAGAGCGCGATGGCGCCATTGGCGCATTTTTGGAAATTTATCCGGAAGACGCGCTCGCACAAGCTGCTAAGATCGATGAAATGAAGAAGAACGGCGATCCTCTTCCTCCACTTGCGGGTGTGCCCGTGGCCATTAAGGACAACATGCTCTACAAGGGGCATATTGCGAGTTCCGGAAGTAAGATGCTCGCTGAGTACACTTCAGTGTATACCGCCACGGTGGTTGAGCGACTCATTAAGGCTGGAGCGATCATCATTGGCCGCACCAACATGGATGAATTCGCCATGGGTTCGTCCACGGAAACCTCCGCTTTTCAAAAGACTAAAAATCCGTGGGACAAGAAAAAGGTTCCAGGAGGTTCTTCTGGAGGATCGGCTGCTGCTGTAGGGGCCGGATTCGTTCCAGCATCTCTTGGTTCAGATACAGGAGGCTCCATCCGCCAACCGGCTGCGCTCTGCGGCGTGGTGGGCATGAAGCCTACGTATGGCAGGGTTTCCCGTTATGGTTTGACTGCACTTTCGTCGAGCCTGGACCAAATCGGTCCGTTCACTCATACGGTAGAAGACGCCGCGATCATTTTGGAAGTTATTGAAGGCAAGGACATTCATGATGCTACTTCCGTCGATTTGACGGAAACGACCGTGGGCGAGCTCATCACACCGTCCTTCGAAGGACTTCGCGTCGGCGTACCGAGCGAATACTTCATCGATGGCATGGACGAAGATGTCCGTAAGCTCGTGCTCGATGCGATCGACGTCTTCAGAAAAGGCGGTGCCGAGATTATCGACATTCATTTGCCGTTGAATCCGTACGCACTTCCTACCTATTACATTATTCAACCAGCGGAAGCGTCCAGTAACTTGGCGCGTTTTGATGGTATGCGGTACGGCACACGTGCTCCGGGGGAGCTTGAGGCCAGCTATGTAGCTGCGCGCGGTGCGGGATTTGGACCTGAAGTGAAGCGCCGCATTATGCTCGGCTCCTTTATTCTCTCTGCCGGATATTACGATGCGTTCTATAAGAAAGGACTCGCGGTCCGAACGGCAATCAGAAAAGAGCTTGACGATGCCTTCAAAAAAGTTGATATCATCATCGGACCTACTTCGCCATCAGTGGCTTGGAATCTTGGCGAAAGATTCGATGACCCGATTGCCATGTATCTTGCCGACATTTTTACGACTGCAGGAAACATTGCAGGTATTCCAGGAATCTCTGTGCCGTGCGGATTCGCCCATGATCTTCCGGTGGGTCTCCAGCTCCAAGCCAAGCCATTTGCTGAAGCTACCATGTTCCGTGCCGCGGCTGCATATCAGCATGCAACAACTTGGCAAAAGTATTACCCTGAGATTGCTTAATGCATTTTTCCACCTCGAGCGACGGCGAGAGGTCGCTACCCCATGGAAGTTCCACGGAAAGTCGGCCCCTCCTCTCGTCGGGGTGGGAGACCTAAGACTGATCCGATGTCTTATGATCCCGTACATCGCCTGGCATACCATCCAATTAGGCCCTATCACCTTACAGGTGTGGGGTCTTTTTGTTGGACTTGGGTTTCTCTTGGGGACGTATCTTGCAGCCAGACTTGCTAAAGCCCGTGGAGCAGATCCAAAGGTGATTATCGATCTTGTCCCTTGGCTCATTTTTGCGGCGATCATTGGCGGCAGGCTCGGCGATGTCTTCTTTTATCGCCCAGGATATTATTTTGCCGATCCCATTCAGATATTCAAGATTTGGGAGGGGGGAGCGTCCTTTTTTGGCGGCATCATAGCTTGCACTATAGTTGCCGCAATATATTTCTGGAAGAAAAAAGTGAACTTCATGCAGTACGCGGACATTTTAGCGTTCGGAATGCCTGCGGGGATTGCTTGCGGAAGGGTAGGTTGCTTCCTTATTCACGATCACCCGGGTACGCTCACCAATTTTGTGCTCGGCGTGAAATATCCTGATGGGGTTCGCCACGATCTTGGCTTGTATGAAGCGCTCGTTATGGGCGTTGTTGCGGTGGTGTTTCTTGTACTTTCACGAAAAGCTCGACCACAAGGTTTTTATCTTGGACTTTTTGCTGTGCTGTACGCTGTGCCGAGATTCTTTCTCGACTTCCTTCGGATTATCGATGTCCGGTATTTCGGCCTGACGCCTTCGCAATATATTTGCATAGCGCTCCTTGGTTTTGGCTTGTGGCGGTTGTACAAAACGTACTCGGCTCCCCACGCCGTGGGTGTGGATGGATAAATAGGCAGAAAGTCAGGGAACCCGTAAACTGGTTCCGTATGAATGATCAAATCTCAACAGGGAAAGGGTTCTTTGACGGCAATCCAAAACAAATGTTCGTTTTCGGCGTAGTAACCGGAATGGTGATCGTACTTCTGTTAAATAACTTTGCCGGATTCACGGGAATTTCTCTCGCTGCCGGAACAAACGGCAATGGCCGTACGCCTACGGCGGTGAACAACGCAGGAACAAACGATGACGTAGGTGCAGCTCCTGCTCCTGCGGCTAACGTTCCCGATGTTCAGAAAGATGAACATATCCTGGGGGATTTGAATAAGGCAAAGGTGGTCATGATTGAATACTCAGACTTCCAGTGTCCGTTCTGTGAGCGTCATCATCCCACCCTGCAGAAGATTGCGGATGATTATGGGGACCAGATTGCCTGGGTCTATCGTCATTTCCCTCTAACCTCCATTCACCCTAATGCCATGCCTTCTGCACTTGCAAGCGAATGCGCTTCTGAGCAGGGCAAGTTCTGGGAGTTTGCTGATGCCATGTTTGCTGGACAGGACAGCTTGTCCACGGATGCCACAACGGCAAATACGTTCATGGCTAAAACCGCTAAAGATCTTGGGCTAAATACCGGAAAGTTTAGCGAATGCGTTACGAGCAAGAAATACCAAGCGGTAGTTGACGGCGATCAATCCGGCGGTGAAGCAGCAGGCGTAAACGGTACGCCAGCCACTTTCATTAACGGCACTATGGTTTCCGGCGCCGTTCCGTACGCTACGCTGAAACAGATGGTTGATTCCGCTATTGCCAAGAATTAAGAAAATAAAAAAGAGTCCCTTCCGGGATTCTTTTTTATTTATCGCTCCAGCCATCTTTTCCTGGGCCAAAGAACATTTTTTGCCACCACGGCCGTTTTGTTTGGGGCTTCTTTTTTTGTTCGTGTTCGCTTGGTGCTACACGGGATTTCTTTTCGGCCTTTATCCAGCTGTCTATTCTGCCCATCTCTTTTTCAAGCGTAGAGCCGTCATATTCTCCGCCATGCGCGTGGCCCGTGCCGTAAGAGGGTTTTTTCTGGTCTAGGTGAATGTTGAGAGAAATGCCGCCTTTGGCTTGTTCTGCGTAAAGATGGAAGCGTGGATAAAATTCGCTCGTGAGGCGAATGATGAAACTTTCATCTCCGGTCTGCGGATCTTTGAAGGGGGAGTACCCCGCGCGGCGTAGGGCCGCAAGCGGGTTAGGAAGTTCTTCATGCGTGTAGACGCGTTTCATACACGGGTATAGTATCAGAAGACTATGATAAAACGCATTCCTGCAAATACTCGTCATCTTGCTGCCCACGGCTGGCTGAATTCTTTCCATCTTTTTTCTTTTGCCGAATATTACGATCCGGAAAATGTGGGATTTGGCTCGCTCCGTGTATTTAACGACGATTTCATCATAGGCGAATCCGGTTTTGGCGAGCATCCGCACAAGAACATGGAGATTGTCACTATCATGCGTGAGGGAACGCTGACACACCGAGATTCCATGGGGAATACTAAAACTATTACGGCAGGCGAGGTGCAATGCATGACCGCCGGCACAGGAGTGGCCCACGCGGAAGTGAATATGGGTAAAGAGCCGGTCAGATTGTCCCAGATTTGGATTGAACCGAGAGAAAAAGAACTCACACCTGCGTACAATCAGAAAGATTTTTCGAACATTGAGAAGAATGTTTTAGTTCCTGTCGCTTCTGGTCGAGGAAAGGCGAGCGCACTCGTCATCAACACGGACTCGACAATTTATCTCGGCGAATTCGAGGCGGCATCATCGGTCACTCATGTAGTAGAAAAAGATCGTGGCGTTTTTGTGTACGTGACGGCGGGTTCACTTTCCATCAATGGCGAAGTTTTTGAAACCGGCGACCAGGCAAGAATTGATGGCGAATCCTCGCTCGCACTTGTAGCGGTGGGTATGGCGAAGTTCGTGCTCATCGATGTCCCGCTAACAAAAAACTCCCCATAAGGGAGATTTTTGGTCGGGCCGGCGGGGCTCGAACCCACGACCTCGTCGTCCCGAACGACGCGCGCTACCAACTGCGCTACGGCCCGGGGCTCGCTTACCGCGCAGACTGGCGTTCGGGCTCCCTGGCGGTCGCCCTCACTGTCGTCTGCGCGTCGCTCGCCTTTGGCTGACTATCGTCAGCCATCGGGAACCACACTATCGGGAAATTTGAAAAAACTGGCGGAAGAGGAGAGATTCGAACTCTCGGTGGGTTGCCCCACACACGCTTTCCAAGCGTGCGCACTAGGCCACTATGCGACTCTTCCGTATTTATTCTTGCCAATGAAACTTTGTCATTTTTGGACTGGCTAGGAGATGGCGAGGCTCCGACGAAACGTACTGACGAAAGTACGATGAGGAGGAACGCAGCCAACGACAACGCCAGGACTGAAATGCCGAAGTTTCATTTTTGGTCGGGCCGGCGGGACTTGAACCCACGACCTCTTGCACCCCATGCAAGCGCGCTACCAACTGCGCTACGGCCCGGGGCTCGCTTCCGGCAGTCGCTTTCGTTCAGCCGTCTGACGGCTTCACTCTCGCTCCTGCCTCGCTCGCTTCGGTTGCGGAGCAACCGTAGTGAATACAGCGCTCGCCTTTGGCTGACACCGTCAGCCACGGGGAATTGATTGGAACGCACAAAATACTATCCTAAAAATCGCTGGACGGCAAGTCAGGGGAAGTGCGTAGTATTTTGACTTCTTTTGCCTGTAGGAATATCTTTTCTTCAGCTCTTTCCCGAAGGAGGATGTCATGCTGATGAGCATGTGGACTTTCATGAAGGGATTACTCGAGCGGAGGCGTGATCGTATTCGGTCTCGCCAGCTCTCGAAAGGAGAGCTTGTCATGGTGTGCCGTGCAGAACGGCCCCCGCGGATGCTTCCGCGGATCGAAGGTTACGCGCCGGCGGATCTCGAGCACATCCGCTCGGCATTCGCCATGAACCACGCGCAGTCCTCGCTTGCGCTTAGGATCAAGGGCCCGGACTCGGCCTTTGACTTCGTGCTCGAACAGCTCGAACAGCGCGATCTCGTAGTGGTCCGCCCCGAGGTGGACCGCGAACAGTTTCGCGCCGAGTATAAGTATCGGCCGGAACCTACGGTGATGACCACCGCGGTGTGGCGTGTGTACGCCGTCCTCGAGCGGAGCCTTGACGAACAAGGCGTGTTCGTCATCGGTTCGGTGAACAGCTGCGACGTTGTGGCCTGCGACGGCCAGATCGTCTCAGTGGCGCACCGATGGTCGAGGCATGTGGCGGCGTGAGCCATGGGAGTTCTCTGTGAGCCGGCGGGCTTGCAGAGGACTCCTTCTGTATTTATGCTCTTTATATGAGACTCGCCGTCCCCTTTATAAAGCAGTCCACGGACTATAACTGCGGCCCTACGGCGCTACAGATGGTTTTGCAATACTTTGGAAAATCCGTGGCGGATGCCACCGTTGCGGCTATGGCCGCCACTACAGAAGAGAACGGAACGCCAAGAAAAGGTTTGATCCGCACACTACAGATTCTGGGACTGGAAACGCATTTTCACAGCAATAGCTCTATAGCCGAACTAAAGTTTTTCTTGGATCAGGGAGCGCCAATAATCGTGGGGTATCGAGACCTCAGGCATGACGAAAGCCACTTTGGCGTGGTGGTGGGCTATGAAGATGAGTATCTTCTTCTGCATGATCCATCCGAAGATTCTCCGTTCACACCGATATTCGTTCAGGATTTTCTTGATCGCTGGTACGGGCGCCACACTAAACATCACACGCGTTGGATTTTAGCCGCCTCCAACAAACCCTTCGTTCCGTTTGAGGGCGATATTGTAAACGGATGATATACTTGGCGCGATTGGAGGACTATGTTGAATGATCTCTTTTTGGAGATGGCGATTGTTATCATGACCGCAGGGGTCATAGCGCTTTTTGCGTATAAGCTTAGGCAGCCGCTCATCATTGCGTACATTATCACCGGCATACTTGTCGGTTCTTCGCTGTTGCAATTCACAGAAAGTTTGAGCCTTTTTGAGACGCTGTCCAAGCTCGGCATTTCTTTCCTGCTTTTTACGGTTGGCCTGAACCTGAACTGGCGGCATATCAAGGGTGTGGGGAAAGTGGCGCTCGCAGCGGGAACCGCGCAGGTTTTGCTCTCTTCCGCGGCGGGATTTTCCCTCAGTCGTCTGCTTCATTTTGATGTGACCACGAGCGTCTTCCTGGGTGTTGGTTTCGCGTTTTCGTCCACGATTATTATTGTAAAGCTCCTGTCAGATAAGGAGGACATTGAGCGTTTGTATGGTCGTATTTCCGTAGGCATCCTCATTGTGCAGGATCTTTTTGCCATGATGGTGCTCTTGCTCCTCTCTGGCTGGCAATCGAGCGCATCCGTGGCTGAAGTGCTTTCATTTTCTCTCCTCAAAGGCGTGGGAGTAGTCATTGCGCTCTTTGTCGTGGCGAAATTCGTCATTCCGCATCTTTTCCGTTATGCCGCAAAATCGCAGGAGCTCTTGTTTCTCATTGCACTTGCTTGGTGTTTTGCTATTGCGGCGGTACTATCTCTCGCAGGTTTTAGCGTAGAGATTGGCGCGCTTCTGGCTGGAGTAGCGCTCGCGGGAACAGGTTTTCAACATGAGATTGAATCCAAGATTCGACCACTGCGTGATTTTTTCCTCATTCTCTTCTTCATCGTTCTTGGAACGCATCTCGACATTTTCAATTTGCAGACGCTGATTGTTCCAGGAATCTGTTTCAGCGCCTTTGTCTTGTTCGTCAATCCGCTGATCACGATTGTCATGATGCGCCTCATGCGCTATCACCCGCGGACCGCATTTTTGACCGGCAGCACGCTCGCCCAAATCAGCGAATTTTCATTTATTCTCATCACTGCAGGCATTTCGGCTAAGCTCATCGATTCCTCTGCACTGCAGCTCGTGACTATTGTGGCACTTATCACAATCACCTGTTCGTCCTACATCATTGCCTACAACGAAAAGATTTTTGAACTTCTCTCGCGGATTTTGCCGTTCCTCAGGCAGAAGACCGAGGAGCCTGATGCACTGGAGGAAGCTGCGCCAGAAATTGTGCTCATAGGGTATGACCGCATGGGGCGGCAAATCCTGCCCATGATTGAAGAAATGACGGATCATTTCCGCGTGCTTGATTTTGATCCTGCTGTAGTGGAGGAACTCATGCATTACGGCGTGCCGTGCATGTACGGGGATGCGGGAAGTGAAGACTCGCTCCGGTTCTCTAAAGCGGCAGAAGCCAAGATGGTGATTTCTACTATTCCTGATATGGCCGTGAACGCGGATATCATGGATTACCTGAAGCGGAAGCATCATCGCGGCACCGTTATTCTGAGCGTGAAATCATCGAGCGACGCTGTACAGTGCTATGCGTTAGGCGCCACCTTTGTGATTATCCCGAGTATTTTGGGCGGCGAGCATTTTGCCGGCCTGTTGAAGAAGAAGGGGCTAGGGAAGACTATCTGGGGTACACTCGGCAAGAAAGAAAAGCAGGCAATTAATGAAGAATAACTATGGGAATAGAGCAGGGACGGCCCGGAGCAAATGCCGGCAGAGATCGGATGCTCATTGATCGGCTTAGGGCTGCGCAGGGAAAACCCGCGGCTGTTGAACAGCAGCCGTCCGCAGGCCATGAGTTAGGAGAGCTTGAAGAGGACGATATTCCTACAGAGGAAGTAGAGAAGAAGGCTGATAAGCCAACCTCAACTGAGATTACTCAGGAAGAAAGAGATTCTCGGGACAGAACCTGGGAGAATATAAGACAAAAGCTTGAGGCGGATGGCGAACTTGATCCAAAAGGTCGTTGGGTAAAGACTGATACGGTCCTCACTCCTGAGCAGCGGAAGTATCTATTGGGGCTTCAGGTAGATGTAGCGGCAAAGCGTTGGGCAGCTGGAAAGAGAATAGAGAAGCGCGCGGTTGAAGATGCTAAATTGGCGAGCGAGTACACGGAGAAGGGAAAGGGCAGAGAGAAGAGCTATGACGGCCAAAGCGTAAATATGTATTTTGGTGGTCGAGAACAAAAAATGAAGGTGGTTGAGGATCTGGAAGGTGACGGTTATTTCTTGATTAGTGCGGAGGGATTGAAGGCAAAAAAGAGTGCGTCTTCACTGGTTGAAGCAGGTTTGGCTAGACGTGCTTCAAAAGAAGAGGTGGAATACGCCCTGAGTGCTATGGCCGCCTAATGCTGCACGGGTGTTTACTGATCATATGGTTTTTAAAAAAGAAAACTGGCAGCAACAGGCGCCGGTCTTTGAGCGGCCGGATAGAGAGGCAAAGAAAGCAGCCAAAGCTGAGCTTTTTGAGCTTCGTGATCGGCTGGGGGAAGCTAAGGCGGAGCTCAAACGACAAGAAGCAATGGCGAACGGTTGGGGACCCTCAGAGAAGCTTATTGCGGAATACCGGGGAATAGTCGCCGCACTTGAAACAGAAATTCATGAAAAGACAGGTCAGGCGGTAGATAAGCTTGTAGCAACAGAAGGTGAGCACGCCAGTCGTGCCCGTTTTGAGCGATCCAAAAAAGACGCCGAACTGCTGCGCGAACGAGCGGCACACGTGAAGAGAGAGGAGCGCATGAAGGCAATACAGAAGACGGTAGACCAAGCGTATTTTGATACGCCTATGCGCGTAACCAAGGATGAGATTGCTCGTCTGCATGAGCGATATGAAATGGATCCCGATGGGGCGATAAAAGATCGCGAAGAGGATCTGGAACCAACTACCGAGCAACTGGAGGCAGAAGACCGCAAGAGGGCAGCTTGACACCACGAATTAGCACTCCTATAATAGGGAGTGCTAATTTGTTTTTGCTTATGAACGAGCGCCAAATCCACATTTTACGGCATATCGTGGATGAATATGTGAAAACGGCCGAGCCCGTCAGTTCACAGCAGATCTGCGATAGGTATAAATTGAACTGCTCTTCGGCCACGGTCAGAAATGACATGGCCGTCCTAGAAGAAGCGGGACTCATCATGCAGCCGCATACGTCTGCCGGAAGAATTCCCACGGAGACTGCCTACCGGTATTACATTACAAACTTTCTTACACCGCAGGTTCCCCCTAAAACCATTAACATCAAGATTACCCTTTCGGCACAACCCAGGTTGCCAACCTATGAGGACAAGATGAAGCAGTTGGGCGAAGCGCTGGCCCAGGCGTCCGGTGAGGCGGTCATGGTGGCTACTAATCGACCATGGAGCGCGACGATAGGAATTTCGAACTTGTTACGAAAGCCGGAGTTCAGAGGGGAAGAAACTATTCTGAGACTAGCCGAGAGCCTGGAACAGTTTGACGAAGCGCTGAAGAATCTCCTCGATGCCGCACATGATGATGTTCAGGTGGTGCTCGGCGAAGAAAATCCCTTCGGCTCAAACCTCGCCTCCGTTGTCGTTCGGCACAGACTCCCTGACGGCCTGCACGGCGTTATGGGAATAGTGGGCCCGATGCGCATGGATTATGAAAAGAACATCGCCCTTCTGAATAAAGCAAAACAAATGATTGAACAGCCTTTACTATGAGTGATGAAGAAATAAACAAGGACGCGAATGCAGGGGCCGACGCCCCTGTCGGCCCAACTACGGTCGCGGACGAATCAATGGTCGCAGACGATCTCGAGGCGAAGTGCGCCGAATATCTCTCTGGCTGGAAACGAGCTCTGGCTGATTACGAAAATCTCAAGCGGTCGAGCGCCCAGACCTTAAATGAGGATCGCCGTCGTGTTCGGATGAATGTTGCAGAAGACTTGCTCCCCGTCATCGACAATTTCGGCTACGTCACCAAACATGTTCCTGACACCGGCGAATGTTCGGATGACTTTAAAAAGAAGTTCGACACTTGGTTCCAGGGAATCGGTCACATTGATCGCCAGTTCACGGAAGCCCTAAAAGGTCTCGGCGTAGAAGCGATCGATTCTGTCGGAAAACCCTTTGACCCAAAGCTTCATGAAGCGGGAGGATCAAAGAAAGACGAAACAAAACCGGACGGAGAAGTCCTGGAAGAAGTCATCAAAGGCTGGAAAGTAGGAGACCTCGTCATCCGGCCGGCGAAGGTGATCGTGAATCAGTATTGATCCCACCCCGAGGTCACGAGGGGTCGCAACTACCTGGAACTTTCGAGGGAAATACGATCCCTCCTAACGTCGGGATGGAAAACATCTAACATCTAGCATCAAACATCTACCATTTATCTATGCCTAAGATTCTCGGAATTGACCTTGGTACTACAAACTCCTGCATGGCCGTCATGGAGGGAGGACAGCCTAAAGTGATTGAAAATAAGGAAGGGATGCGCACTACGCCGTCCATGATTGCGGTTTCTAAATCTGGGGAACGCGTAGTGGGTATGCCTGCTAAGCGCCAGGCCGTGACCAATCCTAAGAATACGCTGTACTCCATTAAGCGCCTTATTGGACGCCGCTTTAAGGATGAGGAAGTGCAGCGTGACCTTAAGCTCATGCCGTATGACATCATTGCCCGCGGTGAAGGCGTAGCGGTAGAGCTTGGTGACAAGGATTATTCTCCACAGGAGATTTCTGCCATGGTTCTGCAGAAGATGAAGGCTGATGCGGAAGAGAGAACTGGCGAGAAGATTAGTGAAGCGATTATTACTGTTCCGGCGTATTTTGATGACGCTCAGCGCCAGGCTACTAAGGATGCAGGTGAAATTGCCGGTCTTAAAGTGCTTCGTATCATTAACGAGCCGACTGCTGCAGCTCTCGCCTACGGATTTGATAAGAAAGTAGGCCAGAAGATTGCTGTTTACGACCTTGGAGGCGGAACGTTCGATGTGTCTGTGCTTGATGTTTCAGAAGGCACGGTCGAAGTTTTGGCCACGAACGGTGATACGCACCTCGGCGGCGACGATTTCGATCTTGTCATCATGAAGTGGATCATTGATGAGTTCAAGAAGTTGGAAGGTGTAGACATTTCCGGAGACGCACTCGCTATGCAGCGCATTAAGGATGCTGCTGAGCGCGCCAAGATTGAACTTTCTACTGCTAATGAGACAGAAATCAACCAGCCGTTCATCACGTCTGGCGCAGAAGGTCCTAAGCACCTTGTCCTCAAGATGACTCGCGCAAAGCTTGAAGAACTCGTTGGACCATTGGTAGATAAGACCATGGGACCAGTGAAGCGCGCACTTGAAGATGCCAAACTGGATGCTAAAGCTATTGGCGAGATTGTCATGGTGGGTGGAATGACCCGCATGCCGCTCGTTTTGAAGAAGGTAGAGGAATATTTTGGCAAGAAGCCGAACGTTTCTGTGAACCCTGATGAAGTGGTGGCTATTGGCGCCGCTATCCAGGCCGGTGTGATGCAGGGAGACGTAAAGGACATTCTTCTTCTTGATGTAGCTCCACTTTCTCTTGGTATTGAAACGATGGGCAATGTGTTTACCAAGCTCATCGATAGAAACACGACTATTCCTACTAGTAAGTCACAGACGTTCTCCACGGCGGCAGATAACCAGCCAGCCGTCACTATTCGCGTAGCTCAGGGCGAGCGCTCCATGTTCCCGGATAACAAATTGCTCGGGCAGTTTGATCTCTCTGGAATCCCGCCAGCTCCACGCGGCGTACCGCAGATTGAAGTGAAGTTTGATATTGATGCGAACGGTATTCTTCACGTGTCTGCGACCGATAAAGCTTCCAACAAGACGCAGACGATTACGATCACGTCATCTTCGGGATTGTCCAAGGAAGAGATTGAAAAGATGAAAACTGATGCTGACGCGCACGCGGATGAAGATAAGAAGAAGCGCGATCTCTCTGAGACTCGCAACATCGCCGATACGACTATTTATACTGTCGAAAAGATGATGACGGATTTCAAGGACAAGATGTCTGATGATGAGAAGAAGGACTTGCAGACCAAGATTGACGCTGTGAAGGCGGTGAAGGATGGGGAAGACCTGGAGGCGATGAAGAATACCGCCGAAGAGCTTTCCAAGGCGGCACAGACTATCGGTGCCAAGATGTATCAGGAGAATCCGCAGGCTGCTCCAGGAGCCGAAGGTACATCGGCGACAGAGGAAAAGGCCACTGAACCAAAGGACGCTGAATTTACCGAGAAGACGGAAGAGAAGAAAGACGATACCGGTACGGAAAGTAAATAATAAATAAGGTCCAACTTAAGCACCTTAAGTTGTTAAGTTACTTAAGTACCGACTCGCCGTATGAAAAAGTTTCTCGCACTGATGGTTGGCGTGATCGCAGTTATTGCCATAGCGGCGGCGCTCTTCACGCTGTATCAGCCATTTGTTCCGGTGAGTGACGATGCGAAGCAAGCGAATGACGCCACGGAGATGGAAACGACACAGCCGGTTGTAAACATAGCAGACTCCAATGGGATTACGTTCCTTGACGAAAGCTTTGTCCCTCCCGTTGGTTCTTCTGAAACTGTCAGCGGAAAAAAGTTAGCGGATGGGAACTACGAGATTGCATATAACAATCACACCATCACGATTGCCATTGGAGCTGAGAAGGATGTTACAAAGCTCGGGGACATGTTTGAAACATGGCCAGTGACGTTTACCGATGAAGCCGGGCATACGCAGACGTTCACGCGCGCCTATCGTTTTGACGGGACCAATCGCATTCCCGCCGATGAACCTGCGGTTTATCTTGACTCTCGCACATACCGATATGTTTCGAGCGATGATGCTGGTGATCCGCTCCGTCACGTTATGGCGTTTTCCGGTAAGGGACTGTATGTCTGGGTTTACCAAGGGCTCTACCACTACGATCCAGCTACCGGGACGTTCGGACTTGATTTCGACATGATTCCTTAACCCCACCCTATGACCCCTTCTAAAGAATACGCACTGCTCTGCGAGTTTGCTTCTATGAGCGCCAACGGTTTGCAGAGCTACATGCACGTGTTTGACCGGACCACGTTTCAGAAGGGGGCGCCTATGGCACTGCGCGGGTTTTTTGGGACGAGGATAGTCAGCCTTCCAGAAACGGCCAAGCTTGAGGTATACATTACGGACGGGTCAAACACCCTGGTGGACGGCGGATCGCTCTTTAAGAGTGAAATTAAGGGCCCCTCAGCCAATATTGTGGCCAGAATCCCTGGGCTTCCGGTGAAGGGAGCGGGGGAGTATAAGGTTTGGGCCAGGGTAGACGGGGGAGAGCCTCTCCACCTGTGTTCCTGGGATGCCGTAGAAAAGGCGTAAAATACCAAAAAGTATTAATTATTCCGTGTATGTCATTTCTCTCTAAGCTCAAGTCCATGTTTGGTGGCGCAGGGGTCGATGCCCCTGTCGACCCAAGTAAGTCGTGCGACTGCGGTCATGAACACGGCGGTGCCGTAGGGGTCGACGCCCCTGTCGACCCAAATCAGCACAAGTGTGATTGCGGTGAGGGCGAATGCATGACGCAAACGGGTGCAGAGAAGGACTGCGATTGCGGCCACGATCACGCCTAATATGAGTATTATTTCCGGCCTCAGAAAATGGAATGCCAGAATATTGGCGATCGCGAGTTTCTTTACGTTGATTGTTCTTCCGGTTATGCGCGCACTCCGGAAGAAGCCGGAGGCAAAAGGCAACAATTCATCATCCGGTAAGCCTATTGTGGACGCCGAGTTTGCAGAAGTTAAAGAAGAGAAGAAATAACTATGGTTTCAGAGTTGCCATCGAGAACCTTGAAATCCAATTTCCTTCGATCACTTTTTGTGGTCGCGGTAGTGTATTTCTTTTGTCTACCTCCACTGCTGGTTGGACTTCTTTATTTTGAGGATACGGCTGTCGATACCTATGAGAATATTGCTCCCTTTTTCTTTTGGCCGGTAGTAATTCTTACCCCTTTTGTAAGGTTGCTTGATCCTGATAATGTAAGGATTCCTGTGGTGATCGCATTTCTCATCTTCTCGGTTTTTCTTTCCGCCGCGTGCTACGCGGGGGTTTTGGTGCTCATCATGGAGGCGGCAAAGAAGTTACGAAAAGCGAGATAATGTATGTCTAAAGACTACTACAAAATTTTAGGCGTGGAGAAGTCCGCTAATGAGGACGAGATTAAGCGTGCCTTCAGAAAGCTCGCTCACGAACATCATCCGGATAAAGGCGGTAAGGAAGAAAAATTTAAAGAAGTGAATGAGGCGTACCAGGTGTTGGGCGATAAAGAGAAGCGCTCACGGTACGATCAATTTGGTTCCGCGGATGGTCCACAAGGATTCCCGGGAGGATTTGGCGGTGCCGGGTTTGACCCGTCTCAGTTTGGAGACTTGGGAGATATTTTTGGCTCATTTTTTGGAGGAGGCGGAGGCGGCAGACAGCGTGCTCGCCCAAGAGGTGAAGATATTCACGTAGATACTACAATGAGTTTCAAAGAATCTGTTTTTGGTGTGTCTAAAGATGTGCCGCTCAGCAAACAGTCCACCTGTGAACGCTGTGCCGGAAATGGCGGAGAGCCAGGCAGCAAGATGAAGACGTGTGACACCTGTAAGGGAAAGGGATTTACCACAGCTACTCAACGCACCATTTTAGGTTCCGTTCAAGTTCGCCATGAATGTAATGAATGTCACGGACGAGGCGAGAAGCCGGAGAAAATTTGCACTACCTGTCACGGCTCGGGAGTCGTCCACGCTCGAAAAACTATACGCGTAGATATTCCTGCCGGCGTAGAAGACGGCATGCAGGTGCGCGTACGTGGTGAAGGTGAGAGCATAGGCATGCAGGGAGAAGCTGGCGATCTTTACTTGAATCTTCATATCTCGAGTGATCCTCGGTTTGAGCGGGAAGGTTCGACCATTTATTCAAACAAGAAGATTGGCTTCACGCAGGCGGCTTTGGGTGACTCTGTAGAAGTAGATACCGTGGACGGCGTTGTAACAATGAAGATCCCGCCGGGTACCCAGAACGGTGACGAACTTCGCCTGAAAGGAAAGGGCGTAGTATCCGGCAGATCCGGCAGCCGCGGCGACCAAATTGTGGTCATCAAGGTGATTACCCCTACAAAGATTGACCGTAAGACGCGTGAACTCTTAGAAGAGGCGAACCTGAGGGAATCCTAGGCTCACGCTTATGGCACTCGATTTTGCCACATTTTATGATAAGCACATCGATGCCGTGTATCGTTTTGTCTACTTCCGTGTAGGACAAAAGAGAGAGGTGGCTGAAGATTTGACGAGCGACATTTTCACTTCTGCGTTTGAAGCCTTTGACCGGTTTGATCCTGAAAGAGGGGAGAAGGCATGGATCATGACCATCGCTCGGAATAAAGTCATCAACCATTGGCGGGACCGGAAAGACAGTGTGGACATAGATGACGTAGCCTTCATACTTGTGGGGGAGGAGGGTATGGAGACGGCTATGCAGCGGGAAGAAACGGCTACGCTTAAAGCGGCCATGGATAAACTGAAGCCGCCTGAGCGGAGCCTCATAGAAAAGAAATATCTTCTCGGGTATCGTTATGAGGAGATCGCTACGTCACTTGGGAAGAAGGCGGGGGCGGCCAGAGTAGAGACGCATCGCGCTATGAAGAAGCTGAAGGAATACCTCCGGGGAAAAATATGATCTGGCTTAAACTGAAATTGCGTAAACTGAAATCCGAAAGCAAGCCGGACAAGACTTTTACGATTGCCTTGAAGCATGAGCTTTTGACAGGCAAGGGACAGGCGCCCGTGTATCGCACTACGGTTATTTTCCGTTACGCCTTGGCGCCTATCGCGCTCGCGCTCATTCTTGGCGTGGGCACTACCTCCTATGCGTATGCATCTCCAAGCGTGTGCAATGGGAATATTCTCTTTCCTCTGAAGAGCGGCGTAGAGCATATGGAGCGTACGGTGTTTTATGCTTCCCCTCAGGCCCAGGTGAAATATCAAGTGAAGACGTTTGCGCGGCGTGCGGATGAAGTGAATTACGCTATTGATCACGGTGCTCCCGCAATAGTTATTTTGCGGAAAGTGCCGGAAGAATTTACTATCACAAAACAGCGTATTGCAGGATATAGAAAAGCTCAGCATGAAGAGGAGGAACGGGAATCGGAGGAACGGCAAGAAATGGAAGACCGTGCAGAGAATATCCTCATGGACTTCCGCCGCAAGATAGAGAAGGCTCCCATAGAAGAACATGAGCGAGAGCAAGTACTGTTTCTCATTGATCAGCGCCTTGCCCAAATTGAGGATTAAGAAAATCACCCTTTACGGGTGATTTTCATTTCTGTAGAGTATGTCCATTATGATGCCGATTTTTCTTACGAACACGCTGTCCAAAAAACGGGAGGAATTCCATCCCTTGAAAGAAGGGAAAGTAGGGATATATTCTTGCGGACCTACGGTCTATGACACATCACACATCGGCAATTTCCGGTCCTTTCTTTTTGCCGACGTATTACGGAGGGTTTTTGAAGCAAACGGTTACGGGGTTACGGGCGTCATGAACATCACGGACGTAGGACACCTCGTAAGTGATGCTGATGACGGAGAAGACAAACTGGAGAAGGGCGCCAAGCGTGAAGGGAAGACGGCGTGGGAAGTGGCTGAGGAATATACCAAGATTTTTCTATCAGACATGAAGAAGCTCAACATGCTCCAGCCGAGCGTCATGCCTAAGGCTACAGATCATATCGCGGAACAGATTGCGATGATCGAGGAGTTAGAGAAGAAGGGGCATACGTATCGCATTGCGGACGGCATCTATTTTGATGTTTCGACTTTGGCCGATTACGGAAAATTGTCCGGTCAGAAAATGGAGGATAAGGAAGCAGGCGCGCGAGTCGACATAGGGGAAAAGCATCATGCTGCAGACTTCGCACTTTGGAAGTTTTCACCGGAGGGGGAGAAGCGGCATATGGAATGGGAGTCTCCGTGGGGCGTGGGCTTCCCGGGCTGGCACATAGAGTGTTCTGCCATGAGCGAGAAGTATCTTGGGGTATCTTTTGATATTCACACCGGGGGAATAGACCATATCGCGGTTCATCATGAGAACGAAATTGCGCAGACAGAAGGTGCGCGAGGTGTACTCGAGGCTAACTACTGGTTGCATAACGAATTTTTATTGGTAGACGGCGGGAAGATGAGTAAGTCCCTCGGCAATACCTATTCGATAGAGAATTTGGCAGAGAAGGGCTTTACGCCGCTCGCTTTCCGTTATTTTGTGCTTGGAGCGGGTTATCGCACACCGCAGAATTTTACGTTTGAAGCTCTGCAGGGCGCGCAGCAGTCTCTGAACAATATTGTTGACGTGGTGCGGGAGTGGGATAAGCCAACAGAGATCGATGAATCCTATAGAGAGAAGTTCTTGATGGCGGTGAATGATGATCTTGATACGCCAAAAGGCTTGGCCATTCTCTGGGAACTTGTGAAGGACGAATCATTGCCATCAGGCGTAAAGGCAGCGACCATTCTCTTTTTCGATGATGTGCTCGGCCTAGCACTTGAAGATGTGGTGGCCAGACCGCTCGTTATTCCGGAGGAAATTCAAAAGATGATCGAGGATCGAGAGGTTGCCAGAATTGGCAAAGATTGGGTGAAGTCAGATGAAATCCGGGATGATATTGCGGTGAAGGGATTTATTGTGGAGGATACGAAAGAGGGGCAGAGAATCCGAGAGAGGCGCTAGGAATGTGCTAAAATAGTCCCATGACGGACGATATTCGCTCGCGTGACGTGCCTGCGCCAGACCTGTTGAACAGAGAGGCTGGTTTTAAGCGTGAAAGAACACAGAATCGACCGCCAGAACCGGCAGAGGAAGCACCCGTGGCAGAGCCTGTACAGGTGGAGAACCGAGAACTCCCAACGGTTCCTTCCACGGCAGAGCCCCGAGAACCGCGCGTGTACGCAAACAAGAGCGAACGGTTAGTAAAGATTGAAGAGAAACTCTCAGATGATATTGCGTTGTTCTATTGGGGGTTGCCTGAGGAAAAACGGGAGCCATTTAAGGCAAAGGGAGAAGCGCTCGCGCGCACGGTGGAGCAGTGCATCGAAGGCAAAAACTTTCAGCCGCATAAAGTGCATGCGGAGGTTATGAGCTGGCTTCGGATGATCGGCGTGAACCAATGGTGGCTGGCTCAGGAGGGTGATATTCTCATGAAGAAGATTGCTGGTTGGGTTGAGAACGGAGAAGTGAATTAGTAATACTGTGATGCATTCCGGAGGGACAATACTGGCCGCGTCCGTGGGGATAGAGGATCCTCTTACTTCAGTTTTTACAGATACTTCTTCTGGCTCTACGCTTGATCAGGGCGCGGGTATCACTTCCTCCACATTTTTTTCTGGTGCGATCATCGTTCTTATCGCCGTTGCGGTTCTTGCTTTAGGACTGTTTATTCTCCGCTCGCGGTTGTCCCGACAATCTCATGCGCGGAAGGGCGGAGAGCGTTTGATTACGTATAGAGTAACCATTCCGAAGTTTAAATCTGAAGCGGAAGCAAAGCAGGATACTGCGGCGGCTGGCGTGAAGGAGCAGGTGGCGGTAGCCGAGTCTATTTTCGCGGCGCTCGGCGGCCTTAAGCCGGAGCATGGACTGAAGGCATGGCTCTATGGACGGCGAGACGCCATAGCTTTTGAGATTGTAGCGCATGAAAAATTGGTAACTTTTTACGTCACCGCGCCGAGAAAGATCACGGAATTTTTTGAGCAGCAGCTCCACGCGCAATATTCTGATGCGTATATTGAAGAGGTTACGGACTACAACATGTTTTCGCCAACGGGCGTGGTAGTTGGCGGCTATCTCACCTTGAAGAGACAAAGTGCGTTTCCTTTGAAGACGTACAAGGAGCTTGAAGTTGACCCTTTGAATGCCCTGACGAACGCGCTATCCAAGGTGAATGAAGGGGATGGCCTGGTGGTGCAATTTATCGTTCGTCCTGTACACCACCACTGGAGAGCTTTCGGCATGAAAATAGTGAAGCACATGCAGGAAGGCATGAACCTTGAGGAGGCTATGCGCGGCGGATCAAGCCCTACCAAAGGCTGGTTCGGCACCAAGGAGAGTTTTGAGAAACAGCGGGAGAAGCGCAAGGAGAGAAAACTTTCAGCCGCAGAAACAAAAATGCTTGAGGGGATTGAGAATAAATTAAGCAAAGCTGGACTTGAAGTGAACGTGCGGGTAGTGGCCTGTGCGCAGACGCCTACGGCAGCAGAAATGTATTTGAATAACGTCATCCAGGCGTTTGGCCAATATAACATTTACGAATACGGAAATTCATTCTCTAAAAATATCCCGCGCTCTAAAAAGGGCGTGATTGAAGGTTTTATTTTCCGAACATTTTCCGAAGGGCATCGCATGGTTTTGAGTACGGAAGAATTAGCTAGCTTGTGGCATTTGCCATTGCCGACGACCGATACTCCAAATATTCGCTGGATGCTGGCGCGAACAGCCCCAGCTCCCACAAATATTCCTACCGAGGGATTGTTGCTTGGCTATAACATGTACCGCGGCAAGAAAACGGAAATTTTCATTAAGGACGCTGACCGCCGGCGCCACATGTACCTCATTGGAAAAACTGGCTCGGGTAAATCCGAGTTCATGAAGAATTTGATTATTCAGGATATCCGCGCCGGGAAGGGCGTGGCCGTGATTGATCCGCACGGAGATTTGGCGGACGGCGTGATGGAGCTCATTCCGAAAGACAGAATAGATGACGTGGTGTATTTCAATCCGTCAGATACGGAAAAACCGATGGGCCTCAACATGCTTGAATGTCCAAGCGAAGAGATGCGAGATTTTGCCGTGCAAGAAATGATCAGTATTTTTTACATGCTGTTCCCGCCGGAAATGATCGGTCCAATGTTTGAGCACAACATGCGGAATTACATGTTGACCTTGATGGCAGACATTGAGAACCCGGGAACCATCGTGGAGATTCCGAGAATGATTTCTGATGATGCCTTCCAGAAGAAATGGGTGGATAAGGTGAAGGATCCGGTAGTCCGTTCGTTCTGGGAAGATGAAATGGCCAAAACGAGCGATTATCACAAATCAGAGATGATGGGCTATCTGGTCTCCAAAGTCGGTCGTTTTGTGGAGAACGAGATGATGAGAAATATCATCGGTCAGTCAAAATCTGCCTTTAACTTCCGTGACATCATGGATAACGGAAAGATTTTGCTCGTGAATTTGTCCAAAGGAAAAACCGGGGAGGTCAATGCGTCATTGCTCGGTTTGATTCTCGTGGCTAAATTACAGATGGCGGCGTTTGCCAGGGCTGATATTGAGGAAAGTAAGCGCAAGGATTTTTATCTGTACATTGATGAATTCCAAAATTACGTTACGCCGTCTATCGCTACGATTTTGTCCGAGGCTCGAAAGTATCGCCTGAACCTCGTTATGGCTCATCAGTACATGGGGCAGCTTATTCATGATGGCAAGACAGAAGTACGTGACGCGGTACTCGGTAACGTGGGTTCCATATTCGTTGCTCGCGTTGGTCCTGATGATGTGGAGATTTTGCAAAAGATTTTTGAACCCACATTCTCCGGTTATGACCTCATGAATACGCAATTCATGAATTGGAGTGTAAAAATTATCGTGGACGGTGCCCAGGCGAATGCATTTTCTCTCCACGTTATGCCTAAGGAGGATGGTAACAAGAAGGTGGGCGAAGCTTTGAAGGAAATTTCAAGAATTACGTACGGACGCGATAAGTCAGAAGTAGAAGCGGAAATAGCCGAACGCGCCGGCATAGGCGCTCCAAGAGCCCCAGCCCCAGTTCCCCCAGCCATGTAGCGCAAGCTCACGGCTGGACTTTTTTGATAAAACAGTGTAAAGTCCTTGGTCGGAACCATACGTAAAGGAGAATCCGATGGACGAAGATCTCGAGCGCTCAGAGCAGAAGTTCGAAGAAATGAAGCGTGTCCTCGCCTCGCTCGGTGTGGAGACGGACAAGGCCGAGACAATTGACGGGGTGAAGAACCTCCAAACGATCGTCGGCGAAGAGGTGATCGGGGACGGGTTCGCGCTCTCCTGGTACTACATCCTGGAGGACGGCAGCGTGTGCGTCTCGCTTCTCCTGCTTCTCCGGAAGCTTCCACTTGAAATCGAGGTGGTCTGGATGCCTCTTTCTCAGGCAGAGTGCTGGATGCTTCAGTCGGGCATGTGGTTTCCCGAAGAAATATCCGCTTCTGTCGAAGAAGAGATAGAGGAGTACTCTCCACGGTTCTACGAGATATGGAATGACCTCCAGGTCACCTGGGGCGAGGAGAGTGATGCTTTGGGGTGGATACGGCAACTCGCGGCCATCTTCCTCGGCCGCGACGTAACGCGTAACCAACCGGATCCGGACGAGCAGGTCGAGGAGTAGGAGGAGAATATGAGGCCACACGGCGCCTCATCGGAAACTCGGGGTAACGGCTCCGGGTTTTTCGTTTGCTTTTTTATCCCACCCCGACGAAAGAGCCTGGCCTGACGAGAGGAAGGCAGGGGTAGCATTTCATGTGCGTGGTTTGATTGTGTTTTTCTCTCTGTACGGTTAACCTAACAACACTTCCAATCCATAAATACGGCCCCTCCTGACGTCGGGGTGGAGATGGGACAATACGATGACAAATACTATGGCTGAAGCGCTTTATAGAAAATATCGTCCTACTACCTTTGCTGAGGTAGCGGAACAGGGGCATGTAGTAAGGACTATTGAGAATCAGCTAAAAATGGGCAAAGTGGCCCATGCGTATCTTTTTGCCGGTCCGCGCGGAGTGGGAAAGACCACTATTGCCAGATTGCTCGCTAAAGCTTTGAATTGTGAAAATCGGAAAGCAGGGGAGTCTGAGCCGTGTAATGTTTGTGAGACCTGTTTGGAGATGAAAGGCGGGCGAATGTTGGACGTAGTAGAGATAGACGCCGCATCTCAGACGAAGGTGGAAGAAACCCGGGAGAACATCATCGAGAATGTCCGTTTCGCTCCTAGTCGCGGGAAGTACAAGGTGTTTATTATCGACGAGGTGCACATGCTTTCCACGGCATCTTTTAACGCGCTTTTGAAAACTCTTGAGGAGCCGCCAGCGCATGCGGTGTTTGTATTGGCGACCACCGAGCTGCACAAGATCCCTGCTACGATTATTTCTCGCTGCCAGCGGTTCGATTTTCATCGGATCCCTGTAAAGGAGATGATGGAGCGCCTGGAAAAGATTTCCAAGAATGAAGGAAAGGAAGTAGATGAGAAAGTGCTTGCCTCAATCTCACGATTATCAGAAGGCTGCTTGCGAGATGCGGAAAGCATGCTCGGCCAGCTTTTTTCTTTGGGCGAATCAAAAATCGGCGTGAATGAAGCGTCACTTGTCCTCCCTGCGACCCATCTCGATGTTATTGCGAAGATCGCGAGTGCGGTGGGTAAGAAGGACGTGAAGACAGCTCTGCACGAACTTAACGATCTTGTGGAGAACGGCGGATCGGTTAAACACGCCATGGATGAAATGATGGAGTACGTGCGCAGTATGATGTTTGCGGTCCTTGGCAGCGTTCCGGCTGATTCCTACGATCCCGCGTCACTGAGGACACTGGAGGAGACCGCTAAGTTAAGCTCGCCGAGCGATCACCGCCGGTTCCTGGATCTTTTGTTGACCGCTCGATCTCGATCAAGTCTTGGAGCCTATCCGCAGATTCCGTTTGAGATCGCCATTGTGGAGGCTTGCTTAGGATCGTCGACGACGACCGTTCCGGCACCACATCCAGCGCCGAGCATCCCGCATCAAGCGCCACCACAGGTCACTTCTCCGACCACACCCCTCCCAACCACACCTCCTCCGCCAACACACTCCTTCGCTACGCGAGCCGATGATCTTCCGCCGTCCTCACTTGATGAGCTCGGCAACACCATTTCCAAGGAACCCCCTCTACCTCCTCCTACCTCCTCTACCCCCAGCACCGACTCACTTCCTTTTTCTCTCGCCGAACTCCAAGAAAAATGGGGGAGATGCTGCGCGTATGTGGCGGAAAAGAACGTGGCGTTGCCATTGGTTCTCAAAGCTGCGAAACCCGTAGCGATAAACGGCGGAAAGATCACGGTAGCTTTTGCTTATCAGTTTCACGCCAAGGCCATGCAAGAGACCAAGAATCAGCGCCTGCTCGCAGAAGCCATCGGCGCCGTGCTCATGGGCACGCCCTCAGAAATTGAATGCATCATTGAAAAACCGGAGGAGTCCAAGGACCCGACTGTCGATGCACTTGTCGAGGCTTTCGGCGGAAATATTGTTTAGAAAAAGTTTTTGGGTGCTAAAAGAGCCGGGGTTGGTGAGCGCATCACCTAACCGCGGCTCTTGTTATTCGCCCTTAGGGAGCACGCTTCGCGAGGCGGCTACAAGTGGGCGTAGAGAATCTTGCTCGCCTTGTCCAGGCAGTTGTCGAGCTGAAATTTCAGCTCGCGTAGCTGGTACTCGGATGCCGTGCGGAGCATCTTTACCACGGCGGATGGTGTCACGGGATTGCCGATTTTGGAATCGAAATCAACCGTGAACACCACCTCCGTCCTTGGATGCAGCGCTTCGTAAGCCGGAGTAAGATCTGCTCGGAGCCGATCCACATCCTGCCTCGTCATGACTGGCACCCTTCGCCAATCCACCCTGGGATTTAGCCGAGCCCATCGCTCGGCGATACTTTCCTTAGCACGCGGCGCACCTGGACCTCGGGAATTTCCTATGTCGCCAGACCGATCGTCATCGCCAGAAAACATGAGAACCTCTTGCTCTGGGGAAGAACTTCCTCCCGCGTGAACAAAGCAGTTTATAGGTTCGGGGACGATTTGTCAATGAATGTATCCTCAAATTTTTGTAAAGCAAAACGGGTCAGGTCGGCGATAGTATCGCCTGACATGACCCGTTCCGTACCCGTCCGGCCGTTGCCGGAGAGGGTTAGCGTTTCTTCTTTGCTTCGACGAGCACCCGCCTTCTGCTGCTGGTGCGCGGCTCGTCGGAAGGCGGCAGGG
>Ga0172380_10000545_pt1 | contig 72312 bp, 54 predicted proteins | sample Leawe162metaG_FD_119747 | JGI IMG/M metagenome (GOLD analysis project Ga0172380, IMG submission 119747) | Leachate microbial communities from a municipal landfill in Southern Ontario, Canada - Leachate well 162 metaG | ecosystem: Engineered > Solid waste > Landfill > Unclassified | place... | reverse complement strand
TGGCACCGACCTGGCACCGGCCTGGCACCGGCCTGGCACCGGCCTGGCACCGACCTGGCACCGACCTGGCACCGACCTGGCACCGACCTGGCACCGACCTGGCACCAGCCTGGCACCGACCTGGCACCGGCCTGGCACCAGCCTGGCACCTGTCCACATTCCCACACATGAAAAGCCCCCGGCGGAGTCACCACCGGGGGCTTTTGGATGCGTTGAATCGCGCGAGGTCCGCCTTACTTGGCCAGGACCATCTTGCGGGTCATGCTCTGGCCGGCGGCCTCCAGGGTGTAGAAGTACACGCCCGTGCTCAGGCGGCTGGCGTCGAAGGACACCACGTGCTCGCCGCGCTCGGTCATGCCGTTCACCAGGGTCGCCACTTCGCGGCCGGCGATGTCATGGACACGCAGGCTGGCCGTGCCCGCCTCGGGCAGGGAGAAGCGGATCTCCGTGGAGGGGTTGAAGGGGTTCGGCGCATTCTGGGCCAGGGCGAAGCCCGTGGGCAGTTCGTCGGCGCCCACCTGGCCACCGCCGTTGCAATTGAGGCAAACGGTGTAGGCGCCCGGATCGATGGGCTGGCACGTGGCCGGGTCATACGAGGAGAAGGAAAACATGCTCAACACATAGGTCCCGGCGGGCAGGCAGGCCGGCACGGGCAGGCCGTTGTTGCTGAACGCCTGGTTGATGTTCATCACGTCCGGGGCAAAGCTGCCGCAATCCCGCGGGCAATTGCCCGGATCGTCCACACCCTGCAGGTCGATGCCGGGGCCGACCAAACTGGTGAAGTACGTGTCCGTCTCGTCGGAGGGACAGGAATTGATCTCCCAGTCGCAACAGTCTTCCGTCAACACGAAGGTGATGGAAATGGTCTCGCCGGCCAGGATGCTGCCGCTGAGGCAGAAGGTGCGGTCAGCGGAATTCATCACCAGGTTCTGACTGGGCAGCAGGGCGCCGCTCTGGATGAGGGACTGGACCATGTCACGCTCGATGGCCGTGCCAGCGAGCACCGGAGCCGCCAGCGCGGCGCCGAGACAGAAGCACAATGCATTCTTCATGGGGGTAGCCTTTCTTTCACGTGGTTTGGGGGTCGATCAACTCTTCGTCGTTTCTTGCATGAGGAAATTGCAAGGGGCGTGCCAGATTGTTTCGCTTCCCTAACCAGCTTTGCGTTCTGCCCGCGAGCCCACCTTTCTCCCACCTAGATGTTCGATTTTGACCAATCAGGGACCATTTTCGAACAGTTGGTTGACATTTTCTTCGGCGGACCAAACCTTAACCATAAGCCAAGGCAACCCTTCCCCCGCGGCGGATCCCAGGTTCATCCACATCGCACCCACATGCCGGGAGGCCATTGTGACCATGGCCCCCGCGCGCCAAGGAGAAGGGCGGAAGCGTCCCACCCTGGCCGTTTCTTGGGGATCAAGTCAGGAAGGAGGGATCGTGAACCAGCCGCTCACCGTGTTTCTCTGCCCGCGCTGCGGCGTGCGCTTCGCGCTGGAGCTGGGCCGGGAACAGCCCGCCCATAACCAATTGAGTTGTCCGGCCTGCGGCCTCTACCGGGAGGGGCTCCTCCTGCTGGCGCCGGAGGAGTGGGAGGTCTGGGAGTTGTGGCGCGGGCTCAGCCTGCACCTGGACCGCTTGCCGGAAGAATTGCGCGCCCCGTTGGACGAGTGGACGGTGAGCGACGGACCGACGCCGAAGGATCAGGGCCTGCTGCGGGCGGAATGCGCGGAGTGCGGCACCGGCGCCTGGCTGCCCACGGGCGCCGGCCGCTGTCCCGTCTGCCGCGGTACTATGGGGCTCCGCCGCGCGAGCTGAAAGGGATCCGTACGGAGCCGGTGAGGGTCAGTCGTCGTCCCCGTGCCGCTCCCCGCCGTCGTGGCTCGCCTCGCTTTCGTCGCCTTCTCCGCCCTCAGCCCCGTCCTCGTCCCCGCTGCGGTGGCAGCGCACGCAGTCCCGCCAATCGGAAATGCCCTCTTCCCGGTGCTCGGCCGCGAGGCGCGCCGGATTGTGGACGTGGCAGCCCGTGCAGCTGTAGGAATTGTAGCCCTGACCCGGCGTGTGACAATCGGCGCAGTGGGCCGGGTGGTGGTCGTCGAAGCGGAAGTAACGCTGGTGATCGTAGTCGGCGGGGGTCCAGGCCCGAGTCCGGTGGCAGCGGGCGCAATCCACAGTGGTGCCCAGTGCGCGGTGCAGGTCGTCGGCGGGGACCTGCGGCCGGTGGCAGTCTGCACAGGCCGGCGAACCGGCGCCCAGCACCTGATGATCAAAGGTGGCGGGCGTCCAGGCATCCAGGCCGTGGCAGTCGCCGCAGGCCAGCCACGCTGTGGCGTGCAGCGCGTCGTCCGGCTGCTGGCCCCCGTGACAGGCGGCACAATCCGCGGACAGCTCGGCCGGTAGCCGGTCGTGGGAGAAGCGTGCCGCGGCGCCCCCGCCCAATCGGCCCGCGTGTTCGGCGTGGCAGAGGGCGCAGGTGAGGGCCTGGCTGCGCTGATGCAAGCCCTGGACGGCCACGCGCGGCGAGTCCAGTTCTGCCCCGTCCACGGTGCGCAGCCCGATGCCCGCCGGCTCGTGACACGCCGAACAGCGCTCCCGAGTGACGCCCCGCCCCACTTCGTGACAGGCCAGACAGTCGTCCTGAAGGGATTCGTGGGCGGCCAGCAGGTGGCCGGGCTGGATGGCCGCGCCGGGCGCCAGCCAGGCGAAGCCCGCCCCCAGGACGAGTACGATCAGGAAACTCAGCAGGCTGCGGTTCATGGCTTCACCAGAGCAACAGGGTGACGGCGACGTGGACCAGAGCCAGGCCGGCGAAGGCGAGGGTCAGCGGCATGTGGATGCTGCGCCAGCGCTGCAAGGTGCCGGTCAGAAGGGCCATGGTCTGCAGACGGCGCTCCGTCTCGTGCGGATCCAGGTCCAGGGCCTCGAGCTCCCGGCGGCGCGCCGCGAGGCGCCGGCGGGCCTCGGCCAGCAGGAACTTGCCCGTCAGGCCGCTGGCCACCACCAGCACCATGGCCAGCAGGGCCAGCCAGGGAATCACGGCGTTCAGGTGGATGCCCCCGTGCACGAGCAGGAGCAGGGCGCCCAGCCAACCCAGGGTCTCGTGCAGCTGCAACAGGCCCTTGGGCGAGCCCAGCCGCAGCAGTTTGCGGCGCCGAAAGGAATGAAGAAAGGAGAGGGCCAACAGGCCCACGCCCACCGGCCCCAGCCAGCGGCCCACCCCAGCCAGGCCGGCCTGGTGCAAGGCCCAGTCCACCAGCAGGGCAACGGCCAGCAGAGACCCGAAGATCAGGCCCGAGGGCAGCAGCTGCGCTCCGATGAATCGCCGCATGAACATCTCCTGCCGGTGAGGGCGGGAAAGGTCGTTCTTGGTATGGGCGCTGCCAAGCGCACAATGGATCAGTCCTTGCGGACGCCAAGTACCGCATTGAGATGGGCAATGCCACGGGCGGGCACCCTCACGGGAACGTCCAGGGCCAAGCCGTTGGCGCCGGCCCGTGCGGCAGGCTCGCTTTCCAACAGGGTCCACCGCGTGTGGCCCTGGATCTCACGCCAAGTGAACTCCAACGGGGTGTCTTCCGTGTTGGTGAACTGCACATCCAAGTGCCACACGGGTTCACCAGCGCGTGTTTCCTGGAACACTTGGCGAGCGGCATCAAGTCCTGTCACGGCTCCCAGCTCGAGCGCCGTGTAGTCCCGCGTCCCCATCGTGTGACAGAACCAAGGGTAACGGAAAATCCCTGAGTCTCCCATTGGGAGCCGGTCGATCCGCCCGGCCACCAGCCAATCGCGCAAGGCAAAGGACTCAAGGACGTGGTGTTCATAGGGGAGGATGCGGCGGTCATCTTGACCCGGGAGACCTGCCACCATGTCCAGGCTGGCTACGGTCGTACCGGCCATGCCCCGCTTCTGGGAGTCCCGGACCACCTTGTCCCACTTCCATTCCGTGGAGTCCACGCCCCAGCTCACGGTGCCGCCCGGCTCGATTCGGGATCGCAGCGCACCGGATAGCAGAGGTGGGTCCAGGGACAATTGGCCCCACTCCTCCTGGTACTCGGGCCAATCAGATCCCAAGGGCCAGAACTTCACGTGGCTCTTCCTTGATGCGGAGGATCGAAGGTCCGCCCACTTCGACATGACTAGCTCACGTTCGCCCTGATTGGTCACGCAACGTTTGGCCACCGCGTTCACCGTGCGCGGTGAGTTCTCCACAGTCGTCGCATACACGTGGGAACCGAGCAACTCCCTCGCAATCCCCCGAATGTGGATCGACTTCCGCCCCGCCTTCCCGCACATTCCATGCAGGGTGATCGGCTCCCGCATTTGCAGTCCTGATTCCCGCCAGCTGGACAGCAACCGCCCCACAGCGGTGGGCAAATCACCTTGCCACAGATCGCCCGTCCACGTCCAGGGAGAACGGTCCCCTTCCTCACGGAGCGTGTCGTCTAGCCGCCGCAGAATCGCGCTCCTATTGGAGTCGCTATGCACGACCAACCTGTGATGTTGAATCAGCTGGGATGCCTCATCGAGCAACCTTCTCCCATGAATGGGAATCCGCTGTCTGCTCATGGACGCCAAGCCATCCGACAACCACAAATCCATGGACATGCTGTCGAGGGCGAGGTCAGCGGCGCTCACCTCCATCGACACCGGGTTCATGCCCCAAGGATTGCTCAGCTCCATCTCGAAAGGCCCCCGGGGAAGGATGACATCCACAACGCCCTCCCAAACCACGGGCTGATTCATCTCGAGACGCTGTACATGGATGGTGGCGGGACACGAGGCGACATCCACGCAGATGGTGGTGGGAGCGGCGGCCCAGGCGATCCCGGTCAACCACAGGCCACCCAGGAGCCACCTGATGGTGCCGGCATGTCGATTCCATCGGTGATGAACGTCGGCCATGACAGCCTCACGATTCTCGGTGCGTGTCCCCAAAAGAAGGCCGGGTTTCCCCGGCCTTTCGGTCAACAGATTCAGCTCAGCCGGTGCACCACCAGCCCGCTGTAGAGCTTGGGCTCGAACCAGGTGCTCTTGGGCGGCATGACCTGGCCCGAGTCGGCCACAGCCATCAGGTCGTCGATGGACGTGGGATACATGGCCACGGCGCAGGCGAAGCCGTCCTCGTCCACGCGCCGCTCCAGCTCGGCCAGCCCGCGGATGCCGCCCACGAAATCCAGCCGCTTGTCCGTGCGCGGATCCGTGATGCCCAGCATGTCGGTGAGCAGGTTCTTCTGCAGCACGGCCACGTCCAGGCAGGCCACCGGATCGTCCGCCGGCACCACCTCGGGGCGGGCCGTCAGCCGGTACCAGCACCCTTCCAAATAGAGGCCGAAGTTGCCGCGCTCCGCGGGCTTGCAGGGCGCGCCGCGCTCGCCGGCGGGCTCCACCATGAAAGCGCGCTCCAGGTCCGCCAGGAACTGCTGGGGCGTGCGGCCGCCCAGGTCCTTGATCAGGCGGTTGTAGTCCATGATGTGCAGCTGGTCGCTGGGGAAGCAGACCGCCAGGAAGCGGTTGTACTCCTCGTCCCCCGTGTGCTTCGGATTGGCCGCCCGGCGCTGCTCGCCCACCTTGGCCGCGCTGGCGCTGCGGTGGTGGCCGTCGGCCACGTAGAGGTTCTTGACCTTGGCGAAGCCCGCCGTGACTTCCGCCTGCAGTTTGGCGTCGTCCAGCACCCACCACTGGTGACGCACGCCGCCGGACTCGAAGTCATAGACCGGCGGGCGGCTCTCCGTCCACTGCTCGGCGATCTGGTCCAGCCGGGCCTGGCCGCGATAGGTGAGGAAGACCAGCCCCACGTTGGCGTCGCACTCGTCCACGTGCCGGATGCGGTCCTTCTCCTTGTCGGCGCGCGTGTGCTCGTGCTTGCGGATCACGTCCGTCAGATAGTCGTCCACGCTGCAGCAGCCCACCCAGCCGGTCTGGACGCGGCCGTCCATGTGCTGGCGATAGATGTAGAAGCAGTCCGTGTCGTCCTGGATCAGCACACCCAGGGCGATGAAGCGGTCCAGGTTCTCGCGGGCTTTGGCGTAGACGCGGTCGTCGTAGAGGTCCACGTCCGCGGGCAGGTCGATCTCCGACTTGTCCACGTGCAGGAAGGTGTGGGGGTTGCCCTCGGCCTCCAGCCGGGCCTCGGCGGAATTGAGCACGTCATAGGGCCGGCAGGCCACGCGCGCCGCCAACTCGGCGCGGGGCCGGAAGCCCTGGAAGGGGGTGAAGACCGCCATGCTCAGCCCCCCAGCCGTTCGGTGAGAATGGCTACCACCTCGGCGCCGATGCGCGTCTGGGCCTGTTTGGTCTCCGCGCCGATGTGCGGCGTCGCGCTGACGTTGGGATGGTTCAGCAGGGTCTGGTTCTTGGTCGGCTCCTCGGCGTAGACGTCGATGCCCGCGCCCGCCACCTGGCCGCTGTTCAGCGCGTCCAGCAGGGCGGCCTCGTCCACCACGCCGCCGCGGCTGCAGTTCACCAGCCGCACGCCCTTTTTCATCACGGCGAATTCGGCCGCGCCCAGCAGCGCGCCCTTGGCCTTGTCGAACGGCACGTGCAGGCTGAGGTAATCGCTTTGGGCCAGCAATTCGGGCAACTCCACGCGCCTGGCACCGGGCTGGTCCCAGACCACGCCGGGCAGGTCAGTGTAGACGACGCTCATCCCCAGGGCCTGGGCGCGCTTGCCCAGTTCCTGGCCGATGCGCCCGATGCCGATGATCCCCAGCGTGGCGCCACCCAGCTCGGTGCCCTTGTATTGCTTCTTGTTCCACTCGCCCTGGCGCATGCTGACGTTGCTGTGCGCGATGAAGCGGCTGACGGCGAACATGTGGGCCAGCGCCAGCTCGGCCACGGCCGCGCTGGAGGCGGTGGGCGTGTTGCGGACTTCGATGCCCTTGGCGCGGGCGTAGACGTGGTCGATGTTGTCGATGCCCACGCCGCCGCGGATGATCAGCTTCAGCTTGCCGCCGGCCAGGGCCGCGTCGATGTTGGGCTCGCGCAGCTTGGTGGCGCTGCGGATGACCACCGCGTCGGCGCTCTTCAGCTGGGAGTTGAGCTCGTCGCCCTCGTAGTGGGTGGTGTCCACGTCGTGGCCCTTGTCCTTCAGGGCCTGCACGGCGGCCGCGTCGAGGCCGTCGTTCAAGAGAATGCGTGCCATGTGGCGACTCCTACTTGAGACCCAGGATCTCTTCCATCTGCCCGAACAGGCCTTCCAGCTCCTCGCGCGTGCGCCAGCCCATGTGCGCGATGCGGAAGGTCTTGTCCTTCAGGTCGCCGTAGCCGTTGGCGATCTGGTAGCCGCGCTCGCCCAGCGCCTTGTTCAGGTCGCTGATGTTGAGCTCGCGCGTGTTGTGCACCACGGTGACGGTGCGGCTGGCGTACTTCTCCTCCACCAGCAGGCGGAAGTGCTTGGCCGCCCACTCGCGCGTGAGCTTCATGTTTTCCTCGTGGCGCTTCCAGTAGGCCTCCAGGCCGACGGAGAGCATTAGGTCCAGCTGGAGGTTCAGCGCGAACATGTGGCTCAGGGTGGGCGTGGACGGGTATTGGTAGTCCTTCTTGAAGATGAAGTCGTAGAGCTGGACCATGTCGAAGTAGAAGCCGCGCTCCTTGACCGTGCGGCCGCGCTCGATGGCGCGCTTGGTGACGCTGCAGGCGGCCAAGCCGGGGGGCAGCGCCAGGGCCTTCTGGCTGCTGGTGATGCAGCAGTCCACGCCCAGCTCGTCCACGGCGATGGGTGCGCCGCCCATGCTCGAGACGGCGTCCATCAGCCAGAGCACGTCGGGATAACGCCGGCGCACTTCGGCGATCTCGGCGACGGGGTTCATCACGCCGCTGGAGGTTTCGTTGTGCGTGATGGTGAAGGTGTCGTACTTGCCCGTGGCCAGGGCGGCCTCCACGGCCTCGGCGGTGGTGTGCTGGCCCTGGGGCACCTCGAACAAGTCCGCGGTCTTGCCGTTCTGGACGGCCATCTCGTACCAGCGCTTGCCGAAGGCGCCCACGCTGAAGACGGCCACGCCCTTCTGGGTGAAGGAGCGGATGGAGCCCTCCATCAGGCCCGAGCCCGAGGAGGTGGAGAGCAGGATCTGCTCGCGGGTCTGGAAGACCTGCTGGAGCTTCTCGGAGATCGCGCGCTGCAGGGCGCTGGCGTCCTTGCTGCGGTGACCCATCATGGGCGTGGCCATGGCGGCCAACACATCCGGCCGGACATCGACGGGTCCGGGGATGAAGAGCTTCTTATGTGCCATCGGATCCTCCTTGGCGAGCCGGGTCCGGCCGCATTTCGCACGCGGGGTTCCCGGCGGTTGGCTGATTGGGAGCGGACCCCGCGCGGGGCCCGGCTTCGGCTGTCAAAAGGTGGGATTTCTTAACAAGTCAACCAATGGGGCGAACCAGAGGGACTGGGGAACGAATTCGTTGCCGGTCAACCGGTTCGACCTTCCATCAGCCAGATCCGGGAACGACGGCGACAGGCCCCGCCCGGCAAGCGGCCAGACAGCCCACAAAAAGGGAGGGCGTCGGCCCTCCCCTATGAAATCAACTCACTGGTTCGCGCCTCAGCCCTCGCTGCCCAGGTGGGCGCGGGTGCGCTCCAGGTAGCCCTTGACGTAGTCGGCGATGGCCTCCTCCAGCGGCGTGGCGGGCACGCTGAGGCCCACGGCGCGGGCCTTGTCCATCTCGGCGCAGGTGTAGTACTGGTACTGGTCGCGCAGTTCCATCGGCATGGCCACCCAGTCGATGTCGGGTTCGCGGCCCAGCGCGGCGAACACCGCGTGCACCATGTCGCGGAAGGAGCGCGGCCGGCCCGTCCCCAGGTTGTAGATCCCGCCCGGAATGGCGGGCTCCAGGGCCTCCGCCACGCAGCGCACGGCGTCCTTCACGTAGAGGAAGTCGCGGGTCTCGCCGCCGTCGGCGTGGCCCGTGCGGTGGCTGGCGAAGAGCTTGACGTGGTGGTGCTCGTGGATCTGCTCCCAGGCCTTGAGTGCCATGGAGCGCATCTCGCCCTTGTGGTACTCGTTCACGCCGAAGACGTTGAAGAATTTGAAGCCCACGGCGTTGTCCAGCAGGCCCTCGCGGCGCATCCACAGGTCAAAGAGGTGCTTGCTGTAACCGTAGATGCTCAGGGGCCGCAGGCGGTCCAGGCTCTGCAGGTCGTCGGAGTAGCCCTGGGAGCCGTCGCCGTAGGTGGCCGCGCTGGAGGCGTAGACCAGGCGCACGCCGGCGGCCGCGCAGGCGCGGGCCAGATCGCGGCTGTAGTGCACGTTGTTGAACATCAGGTAATCGGCGTCGCGCTCGGTGGTCGAGCTGCAGGCCCCCATGTGGATCACGGCCGTGACGCCCGCCGGCAGGCCGTCCGCGCGCAGATCGCGCAGGAACTGGTCCTTGTGGTGATACTCGCTGTAGCGCAGGTTGGCCAGGTTGTGCCACTTCTCCGTGGTGCCCAGCCGGTCCACGATGAGGATGTCGTCCACCCCGCGCCGGTTCAGCTCCCAGACCACGGCACTGCCGATGAAGCCCGCCCCGCCGGTCACGATGATCATGGCCCGTCCTCCCGCTTTTCCCGCGTCAACCTAGCAGCCTGCAAGCTCTTTCGCTTGCGGAAACTTGCCCGCTTCGTGAGCTTGGTGCGCCAAGCCGTGCGGGTTCCCGCTCCGGGGCCCGCTTCCGTTCCGCTTCCCGGAGGCCCACATGAAACGCGCGCACACGCCCTGGCCGGCCCTGGTCTTGATCCTGGCCGCCTGGCTCTTATCGGCAGCGCCGGCCGCCGCCGGCAGTTCCTTTCCGAACGAAGTTCAAACCGAAGGCTGGCAGGGAGCGCCACCCGCCACGGCCCTGCCCGGCCGCGCGGCAGTGCTCCAGGCCCGCGAGGCCTGCCGGCTGGGCAAGCAGTCCGCGCGCCTCGAGTCGTCCCAGTTGCTGGACGAGGCCCTGCGCGAGGACGATCCGCTGACCTGGTACGACGTGACCTTCTACGACCTGGCCGTGTCCGTCTTCCAGGGCGACGACCTGCTGAACGGCTTCGTGGAGATGGAGCTGATCAGTCGGCTGGACGGCCTGGAGGTCCTCGAGTTGCACGCCGCGCCCAACCTGACCCTCAACAGCGTCAGCGACGGCAGCCAGGAGCTGGACTACCAGCGCGAGGGCGACCGGCTGAGCGTGCAGCTGCCGGCCGCGCTGGCCGAGGGCCAGGCCGCCCGCCTGCAGATCCAGTACTTCGCCGAGTTCAACGGCTGCGGCGTGCTCAGCACCTGGCGCGCCAACGTGCAGACCGGGCAGAACGTGCACACCATCACGACCCAGGCCGAGCCCTTCGACGCCCGCTGCTGGTGGCCCTGCAAGGACGACACGCGCGACAAGGCGGACTCCCTGACCTTCGCCATCACCACCGACGACTTCAACACGGCGGTGAGCAACGGCGTGCTGCGCTCCAACGTGTTGAACGAGGACGGCACGCGCACCTTCACGTGGCACGAGAGCTGGCCCATCGTGACCTATCTGGTCTCGCTTTGTGTCACCGAGTACAATCACGCGGAGACCGTCTGGAGCTGGGAAGGCCAGGACATGCCCATGCACGACTGGTCCTGGGGCCTGAGCGCGGGCGACCAGCAATTCGTGCTGGAATCCGGGCTGGCCTCGCTGGACGCGCTCTCCACCCGCTACGGCACCTATCCCTTCCGCAATGAGAAGTACGGCCACGCCCAGTACACCTGGGGCGGCGCCATGGAGCACCAGACCTGCACGTCCATGGGCTTCTACAACGAGGCCGTGGTGGCCCACGAACTGGCGCACCAGTGGTTCGGCGACAAAATCACCTGCGACACCTTCCACCACATCTGGCTCAACGAGGGCTGGGCCACCTATAGCGAGGCCATCCACTTCGAGCACTACCTGGGCCCGGAGGCCCTGCACGAGTACATGAACTACGAGGAGTACCTGGGCCCGGGCACGATCTACGTCGAGAATCCCGCCACCGACAACATCTTCGACGGCAACTTGAGCTACTCCAAGGGCGGCTGGGTCGTGCACATGCTGCGCCACGTCATGGGCGAGGAGGCCTTCTGGGCCGCCGTCCACGCCTACCTGGGGCCCAACGAGCCGGCGTATCACCGCACGGCCACCACGGACGAGTTCCGCGCCTTCATGGAGGCCGAGCACGGCGCGTCGCTGGAGTGGTTCTTCGACGAGTGGATCATGGGCCAGTACTACCCGGACTACGAGTACTTCTGGACCTCCGAGCCCGCCGGGACGCCCGGCCACTACTGGCTGGACCTGGGCCTCATCCAGGCCCAGACGCCCGAGCGCCAGACCTTCACGATGCCCGTCGACTGCCGCGTGACCATGGCGGGCGGGGCCACGGAAACGGTGGTCGTGACCAACGACCAGGCGGCGCAGGGCTACCGGCTGCTGTTGGACGCCGAACCCCTGGCCGTGGAGCTGGACCCCGACGACTGGATCCTCGGCCCCGCCACCCGGCTGGACAGCCCGCCCGCAACAGACATCCACTGCTCGGACCTGCGCCTGCTGGACGAGGCCGGCCAGCCCCTGGAGCGCATCCCTGCCGGCGGCGCCTTCCAACTGGCCTTCGAGCTGTTCAACCGGGGCGCGGCCTCCGGCGCGCTGGACGTGTCCCTCTCCTGCGGCCACCCCGACGTGGAGCTGGCCGGTCCCGTGGTCCGGCCGCCGCTGGCCTTTGGTGGCCGCGACGAGCTGGCCCTGGGGGGCAGCACGCTGGACGGCATTTCGGGACTGGTGCCCATCACGCTGACCGTGACCTGGGCGGGCGGCAGCCTGGAACTCAGCCAGAGTTTCCCCGCCGGCCACCCCGAGCTGCTGCTGGTGGACGACGACGGCGGCGCGACCTATGAGACGTGGTACGAGACGGCCCTGGCGGGCGCGCTGGACTACCAGCTGGCCACGCCGGACTCGCTGCCCGCCGACCTCAGCGGTTACGGTCTGGTGGTCTGGTTCACGGGGGACAACCGCCGGGCCCTGGAGCCCGAGGAGTGGGTGCGACTCTCGTCGTACTGGCAGGATGGCGGGCACCTGGTCTTCACGGGCCAGGACTTCGCCGAGGCCCAGTCCACGGAGGACCTCTCGGGATACTGCGGCCTGGCCCTGGTGGACAGCGTCTACGACAACAACGCCGTGGACACGGTGGCGGAGGGCATCTTCGCCGGCCGGCGCATGTACCTGTTCAACGGCGGCGCGGGCAACCAGACCCGGGTGGACGTGCTGGCCGGCCTGCTGGACTGCATGGCGCCCCAGGCCTACTACTACAACTACCAGGCGGGCAGCGCCGCCGAGGAGCTGTGGTGCGGCGAGGGCGGGCTGTTGACCCTGGGCTTCGGCCTGGAGGGCATCGCCGACATCGGCAACGGGATCAACCTGCGGGAGAGCCTGGAGGCCCTGGGGGCCTGGAGCCGCGGCGAGACGGCCGTGGAGCCCGCGCCCGCCACACGGCCGGAGCGCGGCTTCGCGCTCAGCGGCGCGCATCCCAATCCCTTCAATCCGACCACGGTGCTGGAGTGGCGCGCCGAGCGGCCGGGCACGCTGCGCGGCGGCATCTACAACCTCGCCGGACAACTGGTGGAGGAACTGGCCGCCCGGGAGGTGCCCGCGGGCGCCGGCCGCCTGAGCTGGACCGCGGCGGGCCGGGCCAGCGGTCTCTACCTGGCGCGGCTGGAACTGCAGACCGCGGACGGCCACCGCCAGTCCGCGACGCTCAAGCTCATGCTGCTGCAATAGGAACCGCTGTGACACATCCGCTTCTGAAAACTTCACAGGGCCGGCGCTTGTCGGCCCTGTGCTGGATCGGCTGGCTGCTGGTGCTGGCGCTGCCACTCCGGGCGGCCGAACCCAAGGTGGAGGCCTTCGCCGCCCGCGCCGCGGCCTGCCCCGCTCCCGGGCCGGACTGCCTGGTGGAACTGGGACGCTCGCTGCTCGGCACGCCCTATCTCAAGGGCGCGCTGGCCGGCCCGCGCGATCCCGCCACGGGTCTGACCCTCAGCCTGTCCAAGGTGGACTGCATGGTGCTGCTGGAGTGGCTGCTGGCGGGCAACTCGCTGGCCGGACGGCCCGCGGCGGGCAGGGCGGACAGCCTGGCCCTGGCCCTGGCGCGCGTGCGGTTCCGCGATGGGCTCGTGAACTGGAAACAGCGTCACCACTTCTTCAGCGACTGGCTGGACTCGGGCCCGCGCCTGACGGACGCCGGCGCGGGGTTCAGCGGCGCCCGCCGGCGCAGCGTGGAGCTCAACCAGCGGGAAGGCCAGCGCCGCTGGGTCCAGGGCGTGCCCGTCCGCACGCAGGAGGTCTGGTGGGTCCCGCCGGGCGAGTCCACCCTGGACAGCCTGCGCGACGGCGATCTGGTGGGTCTCTGGGCGGCCAAGCCCGGCCTGGACGTGACCCACGTGGGGATCATCGTCCACGAGGGCGGGCGCGTGCTGCTGCTCAACGCCTCCAGCCGGGCCATGAAGGTGCGCCTGGAGCCGCTGGCCGAGCACCCGGCCTGGAAGAAGGGCCTGCTGGTCTTCCGGCGCTGAATTCACTGGATCTGTTCGTGATACAACGCGGGCGCGGGTGGCGGCGGGCACGAGGATTGGCTGAAGGCTGGAAGGAACCGCATGAACGCGCTGGCCCTCATCCGTCACGGCGACCTGGACGGCAACAACCTCTCCCACCTGGGACAACGCCAGGCGGCCTCGCTGGGCCGCCAGTTGCGCGATTCCGGCGGGCGTCGGCAGTTGGAGGCCCGGGTGCTGAGCAGTCCGGCTCCCCGGGCCCGCCAGACCGCCTCCGCCCTCTGCTCCTTTCTGGGGCTGCGCGAGCCGGAGGAGGACCCGCGGCTCTGGAGCGGGCCCGACGGCCCGCCGGGCAGTTGGGAACAGGACCTGCCCGGCCTGGTGCGCAAGCTGGACGAGTGGTCCCGCGGGACCGAGCTGCTGGTGGTGGTGACCCACTTCGAACTCTGCCTGGGGTTGCCGCCCCTGCTGGCCCGCAAGCACGGGCTGGACGGCGTGCTGCCGCGCGGGCTGCGCCGCGGCCAGGGGTTGTGGGTGGAAGGGGACGGGGGCTTGTGGCGGCTGCTTGACCCGTAAGCCTCAGCGGGCGGGCGGACTCCAGATCAGGCAGAGCCCCACGTCGGGCTGGCGCGCGTCCAGGCTGTAAGGTCGGCGGCTGGAGCCGCTGCGCAGCCCCGAGGAGCCGGCGGCCCGCACGCCTTCCGCGCCCGCCAGCCAGACCCGCCCCGCCCCGGTTGCTTCCGCCGGTGTGCCGGGCAGGCGATAGCCACCCTTCGTGCCAGCCTGCCACGCCGCAGACTCATCATAGCGGCCGTCCAGGCCCAGTCGCGCATTCAACCAATTGCAGTACCGCAGCGCTTCCCGCGGGCTCAGTCCCAGGGCGGGCTGATCGTCGGCGGGCCGCGCGGCCCGGCCTTCCACCCACTCGACGGCGGCGGGCAGGGCCGTCCCGGTCTCACGCGAGAAGGCCCGCACTTCCGCCACGCTCACGCTGCGCCGCGCCAGGGTTCCGGCCGGGAGATCCTCCAGCGGGCGGGCGCCCCAGACGGTGGTCCAGTCGCTCTGGTGGCGGGTCAGCCGGCTGCGCAGCCGGTAGCGGGCCAACCGGTCGCCGGGCAGCGGGTCCAGCCAGCTTCCCGGCGCCTCGGGCACCCGCCAGCGCAGGGTGTCCGCGCCCAGCACGCGCTCGATCTCCAGCTGGCCGGCCAGCCACTCGCGCGGCTCCCAGTTCAGTTCCAGGCCGCCGGGCGCGGGGCGGACGTCCACGGCGGCGGGCGGTTCGGGCGTAAGGGAGATCTCCCGCCAAGCCGACCAGCGGCTCTGGCTGGGCGGACTGCCGGCCCGCCAGCGCAGGTGCAGGCGCTCCGTCGCCGGCAGGGCGAAGGCGTGCGCGGCGGCCGGGGGTCGGCGGGTGACGACGCCCGCGGCGCGCCACTCCAGCTCCCAGAGCCCGCTCCAGCCGCGCTCGTCCTCCAGCGTGGCCGTCAGCAGCGTGTCGCTGGCCGAGCTGAGGCGCAGGCCGCCCGGCGCGGGCCAGCTCAGATCCAGGCTCTGCTTCCAGAGCGGACCCTGCGGCCCGAGGGCCTGCAGGCGACAGACACCGGCCAGACCTTCCAGGGTGAGGCCGGCGGCGGGCAGCGGAGCGCGCCCCTGGCGGCCCTGGCCGTCCAGCCAGACCAGTTCGAGTTCCGGCGGCACGACGGCGTCGCGTGCGCTGATCTGCAGACTGCCGGGTCCCGTGCGGCGCACGTCCAGCCGCAGGGCCGCCGCGCCGCTCTCCCAGCGGAAGGGCAACGAGGTCCGTCCCTCATCGTCCCGGGCGGCCACCAGCAATTCATCCGTCCCGGTTGCCGTCACGCGCCAGCGTCCGGCGCCGGCATTCTCCAGCGTCGCCGTGCCCTGCAGCAGCACCAGCGGCCAGGGGCTGAGCAGTTCCAGCGCCTCGCCCGCGAAACCCGCCCACTCCGGCGCGGCCGGGGCCGCGTCCTCGACCGGACCGGCCAGGGCAGGGGCGGCGGGTTGGTCGGGACCGGCCAGGCGCAGGGGCTTGCCCAGGCCGCCCCAGTCCAGGGTCAGCGCGCTGAAGGCGCGGCCGGCGAGATCGAGTTCGAACGAGCTGCCGGCGGGCAGCCGCTGGAGATCGGTGAGCTGGCCGCCGTGCTCCAGGCGCAGGATCAGGTCGGGCAGGGGACACCCGTCCCGGCCGTCCTGCTGGACGCGCCCCACCAGCCGGCGGCCTTCTAGCCGGGCCTCCAACCGGGGCAGGGCGCGGTTCCAGATCCACTCGTCCCCGTAGTCCGGCAGACCCAGCGAGTCCAGCCGGGCCGGGCGCAGCACCAGCGACCCGCCGCGCGGCGGCGCGCCCAGCTGCAGGTCCACGGCCCCGTCCGCTCCCACCGCTCCCAGCTCCAGGAATCCGGCCGGCGTTTCCGCCTCCAGCCAGTCCCAGCCCGCGGCGCGCCCGCTCAGGCGCAGGCTGTCGCAGCCCAGCAGGGTGACGGACCACGACGGCTCCGCTCCCCGGGCGACGCAGACCCCCAGCAGCCAGGCCGCCAAGGTCGCGGGTAGGCCCGCACGCAGGTTCATGGACGGTCCGGCTTGCGCAGGTACAGCGTGTCCACCACCTGGCTCTCCAGGATCAACAGGTCGCGCAGCACCTTGTCCACCACGTAGGTCGTGTCCTCGCGCACGATCTGCACCACGTCCAGCACGCGCCGTCCGCCCGCGCCGCCCGGGCGCGCGAACAGGCTGTCGCCCGGATAGTCCCAGACCCGCATCAGCAGACCGTCCTCGCGCACGTCCAGGGCCAGCTCGAAGCGTGAGATGCCCAGATTGCGCCGGGTGGCCCCGAGCAGGTCGGCCAGCAGGACGGCGGTGGGCTGAGCCAGCTGGCGCAGCTCCTCCGGCTGCACGTCGGCCGGGGCGTGGATCTCGTGGTGCGCGGCGAAGGACCAGCCGGCCAGGGTCTCGCGCAGCTCGCGATCCAGGGGGCGCAGCAGATGGCCCTGTCCGCCGGGCAGCAGGCGCAGCAGGTCGCCCTCGCCGAAACCATCGCCGCCCAGGTCCACCAGTTCCACGGCCTCCGCGGCGCGCGCGTCCAGGCCCAGCAGCTGCTGGCTGAGCAGGCGCTCGATCAGCACGGGATCCTCCACCCGGGCACGCAGCACCATCTGCGCCTCCACCCGGGGTCCGCTGCCGGCCTGCCCGTCGCCGGGAGCGGAGCCGCCCGTGGCAGGCAGCAGGGCGCCCAGCGCCGCCAAAGTCCAGAGCGGGCGGCTCATGGCGTGCCTCCGCCGGCCTTCTTCAGCGCCGCGCGCGCCTCCTCGGCGCGGCCCAGCCGCCGATACACGTCGGCCTGCAACTGGTAGAGCTCGGCGCGATCCGCGCCGTCGCAGGGTCCGCGCGAGCAGGCGGCCTCGGCGCGCTGCAGCCAGGGCAGCGCGGCCTCGGGCCGGTTGAGCAGCAGGCCGGCCAGCCGCAGGCAGAGCGCCGTCTCCCAGCGTCCCGGCGCGGCCAGACTCTCCTCAAGCAGGGCCCAGGCGCGCTGGGGATCCTCCTCTTCCAGCTCGGCCGCCAAGGATAGGGTCATCCGACCCCGGGTGTCCAGGGCCTCCACGCGCAGGCTGTCGTCCCGCACGCCCTCGGTCAAGAGGCCGCGCACGCGCTCCAGCCCCGCCTCCTTCATGCCCAGCTGGTCGAATTCCAGCTCGCCCAGGGCCAGCAGGTTGCGGGTCTTCTCCTGCGGGTCGGCGCTCTCCGCCACCGCCTGCTGGAGCAGTTCGCGGGCCTCGATCTCGCGGCCCTGCTCGATGAGTTTCCAGGCCTTGTCGATGCGCAGAGCCTGGCCCAGCCGCCCGCCGCCGCGTTGCAGCCAGCGCTTGAGCTGGGTCAGCTCCTTCTGGTCGGACGCGTCCGCCAGGGGCTCCCACTCGCCCATGGCCTGGCGGAACTCGGCCTCGTTCTGCTGTTCCATGGCCAGCGAGACCCGCTCGCGCAGAAGGAGCACCAGGTCCTGGCGCCGCCGTCCCACCGGGCGCTCCTCGCTGCCGCCCTCGTCCTCAAAGGCAAAGGCCCGCAGCGCGCGGCAGGCCTTCTGGTAGCGCTCCAGCGCGGCCGGACCGCGGCCGGCGGCGCGCAGCAGGTCCGCCAGATCCCAGTGGGCGTAGTAGTTGGAGGCGTCCAGGGCCAGGCGCTTCTGGGTCAGCTCGATGGCCCGGTCGCGGAAGTTCAGGCTGGTGTAGAGACGCGCCAGATCCTCCAGCACGCCGCCAATGGCCGCCAGGACGGAGTCGTCCCAGGGGTTGGCCCGCAGCGCGTCCTCCAGCAGGCCCAGGGACTTGCGGTAGCCCTCCGCGGCTTGACGGCGCAGGCTCTCCTTGACGGCGCCCAGCTCGCGCGCCGACATGTCGCCCGGGTACTTGTTGTTGGTCAGGCTGAGCGTGCTCTGCATCTGGCGCAGCGCCTTGTCGTAGAGGTCGTACCAGGCCGTGGAGTCCGTCGCGCCCGCGCGGCGCAGCGAGTCCAGCCGCCAGACCACCCAGGCTTGGTCCTGGGTGCGCTTCCGCAGCTCGGCGGCCTCGTTCAGGCGGGCCCGGGCCTCCGCGCGCCGCTTGGCGCTCACGCGGGGCACCTGGCCCTTGCCCTCCTCCAGGATCTGATCCACGCGGCGTGTCACGGCCGCGCCCGACTCCTGCGCCCAGGTCGCTCCCGGCAGCGCCAGCAGCATGAGGAGCAGGGCGGAAGCCGGGAGACTCCAGCGGACCCCGCGACCGGCACCGTTCATTCCAGATCCTCCAATGCCTTGAGCAAATCCTCGCGCAGGCCCGCGGCCTCGCCCGCCCCGCTGCGCTGGGACTGCACCACCAGTCCGCCCCGGGCGCGGGAGACCTCGCCGCGCTGGAAGGACTGGGCCTGCAGGTCCGCGCCCGCCAGCACCAATAGCCGCAACTCGTCGCCGCGCCGCAGCAGCACGCGCAGCAGGCCGCCCTGCTCGGACACCCAGACCAGCCAGGGCTGACCGCCCAGATTGAGCGTGCCGCCGGGCAGGCTGGCGGCCGTCACGCCCATGAAGCGCGCCAGCACGGGGTCCAGCTCCTGGGGCGGCAGGGAGAGCAGCTCGCCCCGCGGACCGCGCGCCGAACCCGCCCCGGCGCCTCCGCCACGCCGGGCCAGCGGCTCCGTGCGCAGATTCATGTTTGCGGATCCGCGGTTCAGTCCCGAGCCGCCCACCTCATCGCCGCCGTCCAACAGTCGTCCACGGCCGGGCATGACCGGACGGGCGCCGCCGCGGGCGGGCAGGTCGGGCAGTCCGCGCCCCTGCCGCTCGGGCACCGCCGTCAGCGCGCCCGGATCCCGGGGTGCGCTTCGCAGGGCCGCGCGGTCCGGCACCGACAGTGGCCGGGGAGCGCTGCGGCCGATTTGGCGCACCGTCCGCTCGCGCACCCGCGCCTTGAGCAGCCGGTCGCGCACGGGCGTGGGCACGATGGTGCGCACCCAGTTCAGCATCACCTCGGTGGGCGCCGGACCCTGACGGGGCCGATCCACCGAGAGCTGGGCCAGCAGCAGCCAGAGCAGGGCCATCACCAGCAGGCTGGTGGACCAGCCGATCAGCCGGTACTGGCGCTCGCGCAGATCCAGGGTTGTCATGGCCGCGCCTCCGCCCCGGCGGCCGGCGCGCCCGTCTCCGGCAGGAAGCGCACGTCGCGCGGGATCTCGCACAGGTCGCAGGCGTCCACGGCGTCCACGGCGGTCTGCAGCGGCACGCGCGGCCAGGAGCGGACGTCCGCCCCGGCCAACTGGTGCTCGGACTTCAGTCGGGTCAGCACGGCGCGCAGGGTGTCGGCGCCGCTGACGCGCCCCAGGGGCAGATTCAGGCCCGTGGTGCTGGACAGCTCCAGCAGGAAGCTCCCGGCCTCCGTGGCCGTGATCTCCAGCCGGCGTTGCGCCTCGTCCCGGGCCAGCGTGTCCAGCACGGCGGCCAGCCCCGCGGGCAGCGGCAGCACGGCGCGGTCATCCAGGTCGGCCACCGAGAGGAAGCCGATCAGGATGATCAGGGTCACGTCGATCAGGCGTGTGATGTAGCCGCGCATCAGTGTCACGGACGAATCTCCTCGGCGCGGCGGATGATCTCCAGGCTCAGGCCCAGATCCAGCTCGCCGCACAATTCCTGCAGCAGGGCCACTTCCGAGGACGGCCGGCCGCGGTCGGCGCGCAGGCGCACCTGGGTGGCTCCGGCGGCCTGCTCGCCCGCCAGCCAGTCGCGCAGCTCGGTCGCGTCGGCCACCTGGTGCCGCTCGGGGCCGCAGACGAATGCCCCGGCCTCGTTCAGGCTGACCACGGCCAGGTTCTGGAACTCGGCCTGCAGCCGGGGCATGTGGCCGGCCTCGGGCAGTTGCACGGAGACCGAGCTGTCGAAGTGGCTGATCGAGATGAAGCCGAACAGCAGGATCAGCACGATGTCGATGAGTCGCAGCACGGGTTCAGGCTCCTACGACCGCTGGGAATCCAGGGCCCCCGCCTCCAGCATGGCCTGCCGGATCTCGGTGAGCTTCTGGTATTGCCGGTCCAGACTCTTGTCGAAATGGTTGCGTACCAGGGTCAGCACGAAGTTGAGGATCAGGCTGACCACCAGGCCCACCAGGGTGGTGATCAGCGCCAGGCCCATGCCGTGGAGCACCTTGTCCTTGTCCAGCGTGCCGCCGAAAAAGGTCTGGAACATGCCCAGCACGGTTCCCAACAGGCCCAGCGCGCCGGCGCTCTCGGACAGGAAGTTCAGCCAGTTCTGATAGGGCTTGAACCAGTCCTGGCGCACGGTGAGGTGGCGCTCGATCTGCGCGCTCATGGACTCCGGGTTGCGCGTGGCGCGGAACTGGGTGAGCATGTCCACGGCCGCCTGAGACAGGCTGCCCGTCTCCATGCCCTGGATGGCCTTCAGGGCGTCGTCGGCGCTGCGGCCGCGGGGTTTCCAGTCCTGCAAGGCGTTCTCGCGCGACTGGTCCAGGCGGATCATCAGGAAGCGCGAGATGCTGAGGGCTACGCCCGCGGCCAGCGTCAGGTAGATGGGCCACATGATCCAGCCGCCCATGGCCAGGATCTCCAGCACGGGCAGGGTGGCGGCGTCGCCGGCCCCGCCCTCCGCGGCAAGCGCCGGCAGGACGGAACACAGCGTCAGGATGATCGCCGCATGGGGCGCCCGGAAGGCGCGGATTCGCTGCTGCATGGTCAGGGACCTCGTCTGCGTTGGGACTGCGCTATTCATGTTCGTCCAGATGGATGTGGATGCGGTCCACGCCCGCCGGGAGCGCCGCTCCCGGTGCCTGCTCACTCAAGTGCACGTGTCTCACGCGGAGCTGGACGGGCAGCACGAGGGTGCGGTCCGCCAGCAGGCGTCCGCGACTGTCGGCCACCGTGACGTGCAGCCGGGCCTCGCCGGGCTCCAGCGTGCCGGGATCCAGCGCCAGCTGCAGCCGGCGGGGCGGAGCGTCCCGACCCTCGCGCACCACGCGCGCCTGGCCAGGGAGCTCGGCCTCCAGCCGCCACGAGCGCGCCAGCCGGGCCAGCTCTTCGGGCAGCTCCAGCCCCAGGGCCAGCGTGTCGGGCAGCGTGAGACGTCCATTCTCGGGCAGCCGGGGCAGCGGCTGCTCCTCCAGTTCGGCCCCCAGGAGATTGGCCAGGTCGTCCAGCCGCTCCACCCGGTCGCCCACGTGGATCACGGGCCGCACGCCCTCGTCCCAGGCCAGCGTCTCCAGCCAGCCCGAGAGCTGCCACCAGGCCGCTGACCAGGTGCCGTTCACCACGCCGGACTGGTCCGGAGTCAGGGCCTTGCCGGGGTTCAAGGTCAGGCCGGAGGCCGCCAGGGCCGCGGGATCCGCCCCCGCCTGGGCCAGGCGCTCCAGCAGCGCGGGCTCCACGTGCACGTGCAGTTCCACCACCTCCAGCTGCGGCACGGGGCTGCGCAGCAGCAGGGGCGCGCGCTCCGGCCGCCAGCGACGCCGCAGCGCCTCCAGCCAGGGGGCGCCCTCGCGGGGTTCGTCGCCGGGCAACAGGGCGGGCTGGCCGCGCCAGGGTCCGCCGGGAATCAGCGCGCCGCCCAGGCTGTAGGTCCACTCCAGCCGGTGGCTGCCGTCAGAGCGCTCCGCCAGGTCTCCCAGCGGCACGGTCCAGCGATAGGCCAGCTCGTGGTCCGGCAGCGGCTGGGTGGCGAACTCCAGCGCCAGCCCGTCCTGGCGCAGGTCGCCGTAGACGGAGAGGGTCTCCATTGCTCGCCATTCGGCCTGCAGACTGGGTCGTTGTTCGCTCCCCAGATCCTGCAGCGCGCCGCCGCCCACGGTCTGGTTGGCCAGGTTGTCCACGGTCAGGCCCAGGCTCAAGCTGGGACTCTGCCAGGCCAGGCCGAGGTAGCCCCGCACGGGGGCCTTGGGGGCCGACGAGACCAGGGAGAGGCTGGGCCGGTTGAGGCGCTTGAGACCCAAGCCCACGTAGAGGTCCGTGCGCGGCGCCCAGAACAGCCCGGCGCCCAGCAGGGGCTGCAGACGGTCCAGGCCGTCGCGGAAGACGGGATCCTGCAGCGCGTCGGCGCCCAGGCGCTCGCGGTTCCAGCCGAAGCGCCGCACGCCGGCCTCCAGGCCCAGCGAGAGGTTGCTGCGCAGCCGCACGGCCCAGTCCAGGCTGAGCTCGTTCTCGCTGAGCAGGTCTGTGTCACGCAGGTCGCCCAGTAGCACCAGGTTGACCCGCGGCACAGCCAGCTGGAAGCCGCCCTGGCCGATGGCCGCGGCGCCGCCCGCCAGTCCCGCGTTGAGCAGCTGCCAGTCCGCCGAGAAGGCCAGCGGACGCCAGGCCGCCAGGGCCGGATTGATCCGCATGGCGTCCGTCCGCCCCAGCAGGGCCGGGTTACCGGTGAAGGTCATTTCCGCGCGGGCCGCCAGACCGATGGTGAGAACCAGCGCCAGCCGGGTGAGTCGGGTTTTCATCGCACCACCCCCAGCTGGCCGCGGGCCAGCACGTGCTCGCCGTCCAGCATCACCCAGGCGTAGACGCCGGGCAGCAGATCGCGGCCCGCCAGGCGCCCGTCCCAGTTCCAGGCGTGTTCGGCGGCGCCCAGGCTGTGGGCCGCCACCCGCCGGCCGCCGGCGTCGAAGATCTCGACCCGGTAATGGCGCGCCGCGGGCCGCGCGCTGAACACGAAGCGCAGCTCGTCGTTGACGCCGTCGCCATTGGGCGAGAAGGCCCGCTGCTCCGGACCCAGGGGCTCGCGGGTCAGCTGGACGCAGTCCGACAGCTGATTGTCGGCCTCGTCCTCGGCGGGATTGCCGGGCAAGAGGCGCAGGGTCCAGCAGCTCTGCGTCCCGTCCAGGGGCATCACCAGGGTCAGGCTGGTGTCCAACGTGGCCGCGGCGCCCAGGTCCAGCCAGGGCCAGTCCAGTCGCGCGGCCTCTTGCAGGTCCTGCTCCAGCCGCAGCACCAGGCTGCCCACATAGCCGCTGGCGGAGAAGATCCGCACCGGCAGGGAGAGCGTGTCGCCCCAGTGGGCTTCGGCGGGCGGCGCGGCCCGCAGGTTGAGCTGAAGTTGCTGGGGCGACTGCAGGACGTCCAGCCCGCGCTGCACGTGCAGAGAGCCGCTGCCCGGCGGCAGGTCGGACACGTCCAGGCGCCAGTGCACTCGGCCACCCAGGCGAAGGGAGTCGCCCACCTCCGGCCGATAGGCCAGATCCAGGCGGCGGGTCGCGCCGGCCAACGGCAACAGGGCCAGGGTGTCGGCGAAGAGTGGATGGTGGCTGAGCAGGAGCTCGCCCGCCAGCCCATCGCCGTCCACTTCCGCCACTTCCCAGCTGAGCAGGGTCTCCACGCCCTCGGGCAGGTCCGTGCCCTCCGCGGGCGCCAGCAGCAGGCGCGGGTCGTCCTCCACGGGCTGGATGGCCACGCGCAATGTGTCACGGCGGGCGGCCTGGCCCTCCTCCTGCAGTTGGAAGAGCAGACTCAGGCCCGGCACTTGGCGCAGGTTGACGTCCGGTGCGGGGCTCAGTCGGAAAAGCAGGCCGTCCAGGGCCTCCACTTCCAGCACCTCGTCCGGCGCCAGCTCCCCGGTGCCGAACACGCCCAGCAGCTCGGACTGCATGCCCGCCGGATCCTCGCCCGGGCTGAGCAGCCAGTCCGCCAGGTCCAACACCAGTTCGCGGTCCTCGGTCAGGCTGAGCGTGTCCCGGCGGCTGGTGAAGCGCAGGCGGCCGGCCAGCACGGCCGTGAAGCCCTGCTCCCCGACCTGGTCCGCCAGCCGCGCGTCCCAAAAGAGTTGACCGTTGAACAAGGCGGAGTCTCCCGGCGCGATGGCCCGCTCGTAGCGCCAGCTGCCGTTCCCGCTGAAAGGCGTGCTCTCCACCAGCTCCTGGTGGGCCGCGTCGCGGTAGAGCGTGAAGGCGTTCAGCAGCGGGTCGCCGTCCACCTCGCCCCACTGGAAGTCCAGCCGCAGGGTGCGGCCCTCGCGCACCGTGAGCAGCGAGTCCGGCCCGCCCAGGAAGAAGGGCGCGTCGTCCACCGGCCGGATCACGAAGAGCAGTGTGTCACGCGTGTGGTTGCCAGACGGGTCGGCCAGCTCCAGGTCCAGCCCCAGCTGCGGGTGGAGGGCGCTATTGACGTTCAGGCCCGGCGTCACGTGCAGGCGCAGGCCGTCCAGCTCGTCCAGCCGCATGAGGCTGTCCGCCGGCTGGTTGCCCGTGCCGGTCAGGCCGTGCAGGGTGAAGCTCAGTTCCGAGAGCGTGTTATCGGGATCCTCGATCAGCGGCGCCAGATCCAGCCAGGCGGCCAGGTCCTCCGGCATCTCCGGCAGGTCCGCCGTGAAGCGGGGCGGCCAGGGACAGGTGAGCAGGCCCAGCACGGGCAGCTGCAGCAGGCTGTCCGCGCCCGCGGCGTTGGTGCGCAGGGTTAGCAGGGCGCCCTGGCGCCAGGGCCAGGGTCCGTCCATGGGCGGGCAGAAGGAGAGCCGCAGCTGGGCGCTGTCGCCCGGGGCCAGCGCGGCCTGGGGCCACTCCAACAGGCAGAAGCTCTCCGGCACGCTCAGGCTGTCGTCGGGATGGGAGGCCAGGAAGGCGTCGCGCACCAGCAGATCGGCCTCGCCCCCGTTGCGCAGCCAGACCCCGCCGGTGGGACAGCTCTCCTCGCACTGGGCGTGCCCGCCGCAGTCGGAGCCCAGCTCCAGGCTGTCCAGCGCGAACTGCGGTGTGGCCAGGCCCGCCTGCAAGCAGAGGTCGAGGACGGCCTGGCCGCTCTGGCCCACGCAGCCCGGGAAACTCCACCAGACGTTGAACTGGCCGCTGGTCCAGCAGCTGTCCAGCGCCACGGCAGGGTGCGCGCGCAGCTCCAGCACCAGGCTGTCGCCCGGCGCCAGGTCCCGGGGCGCCACGTCGTCCCAGGAGAAGGGGAAGTCCGGATCCGCCGGCGGCGGCGAGACGTCCAGGCGCATCAGGCCGGCCAGCCCGCGGTGGCGCAGCGTGAGCGGCACGCGCAGCGTGTCCCCCACCGCCACGCGGCTCCAGGCCAGGGACGCGGGCAGGTCCAGGCGGTCCGCCCCGACGGGCTCGTCCAGGTGGGCCAGCAGGCGGCCGTCCTGGAAGAGCACCAGCAGGTCGTGGTCGCCGTCGCTGTTGATGTCGATGGCGCGCAGGCGGCGCGGCACGTCGGGCAGGTCGGCGTAGAGCGTGTCCGTCAGGCCCGTGCGGGGATCGAAAGTAAAGCGCACGGTGGAGAAGCCGGCGAAGACCACGCGGCCGTCGGGCAGCGACTCCACGTCGCGCAGCGGCTCCGGGAAATCCCAGGCCGTGATCTCCGCCTGCTGAGTCTGTGGATCGATGTTGGAGACCACCACCACGCGGCCGTCGCCGTTCCAGGCGATCAGGTCGGGCAGGCCGGCGGGATCGCCGTCGCTCCAGGCCTCCAGGCGCTCCAGGTTCTGCACCAGATCCGGCGGCGCCGTCCAGACTTCATCGAGCGTGCTGCCGTTCCAGACCAGGCAGTGCAGCGGCTCCGGCGCGGCGTCCAGCACCAGCACGAAGTCCTCGAAGGCCCCGGGGGCCAGCCGCGTGCCCTGGATTACCAGCAGGTCCAGGGGCTGGCCCAGGCCGCTGAACAGGACGCGCGTGGAGTCGGGCTCGATCTGCGAGCAGGTCGCGTCGGCGGGAAAGAGCACCAGGTCGCCGCCGCGCGTGCCCACCAGCAGATCCTGGCAGAGATGGTCGCCCACCAGACGGATGGGCTCGGCCAGCAGCGGCGAGCCGGCGAAGGTGCCGTCCTCCAGCAGGAGCTGGGTGAAGACGGGTGAATTGTCCGGCCCGGTGCGGGCCAGCACGCGCAGGCCCTCGTCCTGGCCGCCCGTGTGCATCAGCAGGCCCTCGCCCGGGTGCAGCTCGCCCACGGCGCTGGTGCCCAGGCTTAAGGAACGCAGCTCGCGTTGCAACGAGAAGTCCGGCAGCGCCATGCCGCCCAGTCCGGAGATCTGCGGCGTGGAGGCGCAGGTGTCCACGCGGAAGAAGACCATCTGCTCGCGGCGCGCCACCACCAGGTCGTTCAGCCGGTTGCGGTCCAGGTCCAATGGCAGGACGTCCAGCGCCTCGCTGGCCGCGCCCTGTAGCTGCAGGGACCAGGAGGGACGAACGCCCAGCCACTCGCAGCTGTCGCAGAGGAAGGGCCAGCGGAAGTGGGCGGCCTGGAGCGTGGCGCCCGGGATGGTGGGGTCGGTCATCATCTCCAGCCGGATGGCGCCGCCCGGAACCCAGTTCTCGTCGGGGATCAGGACCACCCGCTGGTAGGGCGCGTTGCCCACGCCCGCGGCGAACCAGTACATGCGGCCGCGCCGCTCGTCGCGGATTTCGATCAGGTCGTCCAGGCGGTTGAGCTCCGCCTGGGTCATGGAAGGGCTGAATTCCAGCGTGATGTACTGGCCGGGGCTTAAGCGCGAGCCCGGGGCCGGCGTGACGCCGGTGACGAGGCCGTGGGCCGTCCCGGCCAGCCCGCAGGCCAGCCCCAGCCCGATGATCACCCGCCCTGTGCCGCTCACGAAGTCTCCCTTGCTCTGCCCGCCGGACATGCGCCGCGCCGGACCCGCCTCCCGATTTGGGCTGGCGCAGGTCCGGCAAAGCTGATTCCCCCTGGGAGTCTGTCGGGCTTGGACCTTGGATGGGATTCGCGCCGCAGGCGCGCGTGCTCCAGTCGAGGCCGGCTCTTCGGAAATTTCGCAGCGCATACTGGGGGTATGTGCAAGAAAGCTCCGAAAAATCCGGGCCGGGTGGGGCGATGAAGCCCGCCAAGTGGCCAAGTCCGACAGACTCCCGATTCCGGCGATCCCCCTCATTATCTGCATCTGCGGGGCTGGAATTGAGCCCGTTCTACAAGTCCCCCGCTCCGTCGGCCACGCTGCGGAAGTTACCGGCGCGCCGGGTGAGGCCCCGGGTGTCCAGGGCTTCAAGGTATGGAACCATGAAGCGCCGGCTGGCACTCAAGCGCGCGCCCGCCTGACTGACGGTGAAGCCCTCGGGCTGCTTGCGGCCCAGGGCCCGCAGCTCGGCCAGCGCCGCCAGATGCCGCGCGCGGGTCAGGAAGATCTGATCAGTGGCCTGCTCCACGCGGCCCTCCTGCAACGCCAGGGCCAGCAGGCGTTTGACTTCGGGCACGCCGCAGGCCAGAGCCTGGGCGAAATCCTCCAGCCGCGGCGCGCCGTAGCCCTGGCCCTCCAGCCAGTCCACCAGGGCATCCGTGCGTCGACGCAGCTCGGGCGAGAGGCGCGGCTCGTGGCCGGCCAGGCTGGCGCAGCGATTCTCGAGTTTGATCAGACCCTTTCCGCCCAGTTCCGCCAGCAGCGCGTCCAGCAGGGGCTGGGCGTGCGCCTGCCAGCCGGGCCGCGAGAACAGGTCCGCCCGCAACTGGGCCACAGGCTGCCCGGGCAGTTCCGGCGTGGCCTCGTGCAGCCGGCGCAGGCGCTCCAGCAGCCGCTCCCCCGCCTCCTGCCAGCGCGTGCTCAGCATCCAGTGCACGCGGCTGCCCCACTCGCAGCGCCGCACGCGCCCCTGGACGACCATGCGCTCCAGCTCCGGGCGCAGCTCGTCGGGCTCCGCGCCGGTGCGGGCGCGCAGCTCGCTCTCCTGCCAGAGCGGCTGCCAGGGATCGTCCAGCAGGCTCTCGAGCTGCTCGTCGAAACTGCCGTCGGTCAGGCGCTCCAGCCGGTCCACCACCTGCCCGGCGGAGGGCCGGTGCCGGCGCGGATTGGGATCCGCCACCACGCCGCCGCCGATGGTGGTCTGGGGCGAATAGCGGCGGATCACGAAGCGGTCGCCCAGCAGGGCGGCGGTCTCCTCCTCCAGCAGCAGCTGGGCGAAGCCCTCCTCGCCGGGTTCCAGGGCCTTGCGGCCCAGCAGCAGCACGCGGCCGATCAACTCCGCCGTGCCCAGGTGCACGCGCACGCGGTCGCGATGTTTGAGGCGGAGCTCGCCGGGCAGCACGCGCAGGCGCACGTCCAGCAGGCTGGTGGGTGTGAGCAGGCCGGGGGCCGCCACCCAGGAGCCGCGGCCCAGCTCCGTGCGGGCCAGGCCCTGCAGGTTGAGCGCCGCGCGGTCGCCCTGGCGGACCTGCTCCACGGCCTTGCCGTGCACCTGCAGACCGCGCACCCGGGCCTTCAGTCCGCCGGGCTGGATCTCCACCTCGTCGCCGCTCTTCAGGAAGCCCGCCAGCACCGTGCCGGTGAGCACCGTGCCGTGGCCCTTGACGTTGAAGACGCGGTCCACCACCTCGCGGAAGGCGCCCCGGCCCTCCCGGGGCGGCAGGGCGTGCAGGGCCGCGTCCAGCGCGCTGCGCAGCTCGTCGATGCCTCGCAGGGAGAGCGAATCCACCACGTGCACGGGCGCGTCCTCGAGGAAGGTGCCGCGCAGGAAGGTCTGCAGCTCGTCCTGGACCAGGGCCAGCCAGTCGGGTTCGGCCATCTCGGCCTTGGTGATCACCACCAGCCCGTGTTCCAGCCCCAGCAGGCCCAGGATGTCCATGTGCTCGCGGGTCTGGGGCATGATTCCGTCGTCGGCGGCCACCACCAGCAGGACGAAATCGATGGTGGCCACACCGCTGACCATGTTCTTGATGAAGCGCTCGTGCCCCGGCACGTCGATGATCGTCACGTCCTCGCCCAGGAAGGCGAAGCCCAGGTCGATGGTGATCTGGCGCTCGCGCTCCTCGCGCAGGGTGTCGGTGTCCATGCCGGTCAGGGCGCGCACCAGGCTGGTCTTGCCGTGGTCGATGTGGCCGGCGGTGCCGATGACGATGTGGGACATCAGAGGCCGCGCTCCTGCTTGATCTGGTCCCAGGCGCCCTGGATGGACTTGAACTTCTCCTCGGAGAAGCGCCGCAGGTCCTCGCCCAGGTGGGCCACGCGATCCGGGTGGAACTTCTTGGCCAGCGCGCGCCAGGCTTTCTTGAGTTCTTCGTCGCTGGCGCTCCGGGCGACTCCCAGCACCTCGTAGGGATCCGGCGCGGCCTGGGCCGGCGCGCTGGCTTGACCCGCCGCCCCGAACAGCGTGCGCAGGTCGGCCTCGCGGATGCCCAGGCGCTGGGCGATCTCGCGCACGGTGCGGGTCTCGGCGGGGTTGAGGATGCCGTCGGCGCGGGCCACGGCCACCAGCAACTGCAGCAGTTCCAGGCGTTCGGGATAGCCCAGGTGCATGCCGATCTGCGCGCAGAGCGGACCCACGTCCACCTGCTGCTCCAGCAGCTGCTTGAGCACCTGCATCAGGTCGGCCGCGTCGTGCGGGAAGGTGCGCTGGACGAAGTCGCGAACCTGCTGCACCTCGGCGCTGCGCACGGTGCCGTCGGCCTTGATGACGTGGGCGCAGAGCGCCAGCAGGGCCAGCACGAAGTTGCCCGCCGGGTTGGCGCTGAAGCGCGGGTCGCTGCGCGTCCAGCCCCGGTGCCGGTAGTAGTCCTCGGGGATCTCGCGGGTCTCGCCACGCTGGTCGAAGGCGTTGCCGATGATGCCGCCCAACAGGGCGCCCAGGGGTCCGAACACGGCCCACCCCAGCCCGCCGCCGACTAGTTTTCCCATCCAGGCCATCAGAATCCTCGCGCTGGGAGGCGCAGCGCAGCGCCTCTTTTCATTCCGCACTTTTCAGCGGTCGTTTTGACCTTCGCTCAGGCTCCCCTTCCCCCTGCAGGGGGAAGGTCGGGATGGGGGTTCACCGCATCCCTGTCACCTGCCGGGTGCCTTGATTTCCACCTTTCTGCTTGCGCCAGAAAGGTGGAGCCAAAGAGGCGCTTTTTCTCACCCGCCAGAGTCAGCCCGCCTCCCGGCGGGCTTCCGCTGGCGGCAGCGGCTCCTTCCTGTCTCCAGGTAGTTGGTTCGCGCTTCGCGCTTCACCCATTTTCTGGTTCAGCCCTTCCGGGCTTCACCTCACTCATCCAACTCGTCATCCCCCGGCTTGACCGGGGGATCCCATCACCTCACTTGCATCCTGGAAACTGCCGGGTTGCCTTGATTTCCACCTTTCTGCTGGCGCCAGAAAGGTGGAGCCAAAGAAGCGCTCTTTCTCAGCGGCCAGAGTCAGGCCACCTCGCGGTGGCCTTCCGCTGGCCGGCGGTTGGACTTCCTGTGTCCATGTAGTTGGTTCCGCCTGACGGCGTCACCACCTGGTTCTGGTTCAGCCCTGCGGGCTTCACCTCAAGCATCCCTGACACCTTTGCCTGTGCGACCCCTTCCCCTGCGAAGTGGGGAAGGGATGGGATGGGGGGGAAGAAACCTAAGGTCAAGCGCCTCTGGCAGCCCAGCTAGAACTCTGTGCCTGTGTGCCTCAGTGGTAATGAGCCACAAGCGGCCCTCCCCTCATGTGACACAAATCATCTTCGAGACTTCGTGACTTCGTGTTCAAATGGACTCTCGGTCGATCCAGCTCACAACCCAGGCTGAGTCCAATAAAAACTCTGTGTCTCTGTGGTGATTCATATCAATCCCAGCGCCCGGCGCACGGCGGCAGCCAGCTCGGGGATCTCCTCCTCGGCCACGGCCTTGACATCCAGCAGCAGTTCCTGCGCCCGGACCTGGCCCACCACGGCGGGCGTGCCGCGGCGCAGACGGTCGTGCAGGCGGTGGGCGCCGCCCCGGAGGGGCCGCAGGGCCACGGCCGCGCTGGGCAGATCCTGGCCGGGCAGCGCGCCGGATCCCGTCCGTCCGGTGCTGTCTGATTCCCTCAATTCCAGCCCCGCCGCCTCGGCCGCACGCTCCCAGCCGGCCGCCACCGCGGGGGCGCCCAGTTCGCGCAGCAGGGCTTCGAACAGCCCGCCCGCCCGCCGGCGCACGGCGTCCCGCCCCTCGTTGCAGGCGGCCCAGACCGGCAGGTCGGCTGGCCGCTCGCCGCCGGGGGCCAGATAGAGTTCCAGCACGGCCTCCAGCGCCGCCAGCGTCAGTTTGTCGCAGCGGAAGGCCCGCATCATGGGATGCGCGGCCAGTTTGCGGATCAGCTCCGCGCGCCCCAGCAGCAGGCCCGCCTGGGGCCCGCCCAGCAGCTTGTCGCCGCTGAAGCAGACCAGATCCGCCCCCGCGGCCAGGGAGGCGGTCACCAGCGGCTCCGGCTCCGGCACGCCGGGAAAGTCCACCAGGGCGCCGGATCCTAGGTCGTCCAGCAAGAGCAGGCCCCGGGCGTGGGCCAGTTGCGCCAGCTCCTCCAGCGTGGGCTCGGCCGTGAAGCCGCTCACCCGGAAGTTGCTGGGATGCACGCGCAAGAGGGCCGCCGTGCGCGGCCCGATGACCTGGGCGTAGTCCTCGCAGTGCGTGCGGTTGGTGCAGCCCACCTCCACCAGCCGCGCGCCGCTCTGGCGGATCACCTCGGGAATGCGGAAGCCGCCGCCGATCTCCACCTGCTGCCCGCGGGAGACGATCACCTCGCGCCGGGCGCAGAGGGCGCGCAGCATCAGGTGCACGGCCGCGGCGTTGTTGTTCACGGCCAGGGCGGCCTCCGCCCCGGTGAGCAGGCGCAGCAGCCGGGCCACCCGCTCCTCGCGCCGGCCGCGCTTGCCGTCCTCCAGCTGGAACTCCAGGTCCACCGCGCCGGTCAGGATCTCCTGCACGCGCGCGCGGGCCGCCTGCGGCAGCACGGCGCGCCCCAGGCCCGTGTGCAGCACCACGCCGCTGGCGTTGATCACGCGCCGCATGCGGCCGTCCAGCAGGCGCGCCGCCCGCCGGGCCGCCCCGGCCGCCAGTTCGGCCGCAGAGCCCGCCTGGCCGCGGGTCCCGGCCAGCAGCTCCGCGCGCCAGGTCTCCAGTTCCTCGCGGGCCAGGATCGCCAGCGTCTCGCGGCGCAGGCGGTCCTCCCAGGCCTGCAGCGCCGGCTCGCGCAGCAGGCGGTCCACTGCCGGCAGGCCGGAGAGCAGACGGCGGGTGTCCGCCCCGCCGTCCGGTGTCGTGTGCTGTGGGTTCACCATGTCATCCCGGGTCTGGCCGCCGGGCCCCCTAGAACTTGCTGGCCAGCGTGAGCTTGACCCCGTCGAAGGGCGCCACGATCCGGCAATTGCCGTTGCTGCAAACCTGTCCGCCACGCAAGCGGCCGGCGAACACGGTCAGCGTGTGGTTCACGGCAGCCGGGAAGTGGAAGTCCGTCCGCAGCTCGCCGGAACCCATCCAGTCCTGGCGGGACGTGCTGTGCTCGTCGTAGTCCGCCGTCAGGTTGAGGGACCAGGCCGGTGAGGGAAAGAGCTCGGTCCAGAGCAGCAGGCCCGTGCTGCGCTCGTCCAGCGTGAGTTCCTCCTTGCCCAGCAGCTCCGCTGCGATCTCCAGCGAACGCACCAGCGGCGCGGGGGTCAGCAGCGCGACGCTCACGCCCGTGCGCCGGAACCAGGAGGCGGTGCTCAGGGGCTCCTGTCCGTCAGGCAGCCAGCCGTTGGTCTCCTCGGTGTAGGCCACTCCCAACTCCAGGTGCCGCTCGGGACTGAACTCCATCAACCAGCCCGCCGTGTACTCCTGGTAGCCGTTCTGGGCCTCTTCGAGGACAGGCAACAGGTTGCCGTCGATGTGCGAGGCCCAGGCCGCGCTGGCGCGCAGGGTGTGTCCGCCTTCCCAGGAGCGTGAGACGTCCACCTGCAAACCCGTCTCGTCCTCGTTGGCGAACACGCGGTGCGTGCTGCGGGCGATCAGCCGGGTGGGGATCTCGCGCTGCACAGTGGGCGCGCTGTTGAGGTAGAGGGTCTGGCGCGCGAAACGGTAGTACTTGTATTCCGTCAGGACGGTCCAGCCCAGCAGCGGCGCGCTGGCCGTGGCGTAGGTGGCCAGGCCGCCGGCGCCCGCGTTGCGCGCTTCCGTGTCCAGCTGGTGCTGATCCACGTGATTGAGTGAGAACTCGGCCGGTCCCACGCGGAGCGTGGCGTAGGCCTCGCGGCTCACCAGGTCCAGGGTGGGCGCCACGCCGATGCGAATGTCGTCGTTCTGCGGGATGCCCGTGGCGCGCACCAGGCTGCCACCCAGGCTGCCCCAGCCGCGCGTCCACTCCACGTTGCCGCCGGCCAGCTTGCCCACGTAGTCCGTGTTTCCCCAGAGACCTTTCAGCGTCCAATCTCCGCGCAGGGCCTCCACCAGCACGCCGTCCCCGCCGTTGTCCCAGCTGGCGGGCAGCTCTTCGCGCGCGTTGCCGATCAGGCGCGGATTGACCAGCGCCTCGTCGCGGTAGAGGGAGAGCGCCAGACCGTTGCCGAAGGTGGTCCAGAAGTCGCCCAGCTGCACGTTGACGGGGCCGTTCCATTCCAGGCTGCGGCGGATCAGGGCCAGCTGGCGGATTTCCGCGTCGCCCGTGCGGGGCGGGGAGTCGGGAAACTCCGTCGGCCAGGCGGCCAGACTGGCCAGGTTGAGCCGGAAGGCCCCGCCGCTCAGGTCCAGGTCGAGGGTCTCCTCGAAGTAGCGGCGATCCGTCTCCTGGAGGGTGATTTCGTCCAGCGCCGTGCCCGTGCCGTAGCGCAGCGTGTTCAGGCCGGAGACGTTGAGATCCGCGGCGCCCAGGGGGGCGAGCAGGCCCGCAACGAGAATCAGCCCCAGTGCGCGGCGCATCAATGCTTGGCACCGGTCTGGGCGGCCTTGAGCAGCCGGTCCACTTCCTGCTTGAGGACCTTCTCGTCGCCGGGCTTGTAGCCGCTGTGGGAGTAGAGGATTTCACCCTTGCTGCCCACCAGCAGCGTGTAGGGCGGGTTGCCGCCCTTGAGTTTCTTCATGGTCTGGCCGTTGGGATCCATCAGCACAGGCATGTTCCAGCCCTTGCTGGTGACGTAGGGCTTGACCTGCTTCTGGCTGCGCGGACTGTCCACGGTGATCAGCACCAGTTGCAGCTTCTGGTCCTGGAACTCCTTCACCAGCTCCACCAGATGGGGGATCTCCTTCTTGCAGGGTTCGCAGTAGGTGGCCCAGAAGGAAATCAGCACGGGACCCTGGGCGCAGAGCGCGGCCAGGTCCACGGTCTTGCCGTTCAGGTCGCGCAGGCGGAAGGCGGCCGTCTCGGCAGCCCCGGCGCTTCCGGCGGTCAGCAGCAGGCCCAGCAGAGTCAGCAGAAGCGAAGCACGGCGCAGCATGGCAACCTCACTTGATCAGGGTCAGGGGGGCGCTGAGGGAGGAATCCTCCGTCCGCACGCAATAGGTGTAGCGGCCGCTGGGCAGCCCGCTGCCGTCGAACAGCGCCTCGTGGCGGCCCGCGGGCAGCGAGCCCAGCAGCGGCGTGCCCACCAGCCGGCCGTTCAGGTCGTAGACGTCCACGCGCACCGCACCCGCCCGCTCCAGGTGGAAGGGGATGTGGGCCAGGGGATTGAAGGGATTCGGCCAGGCCGCCTGCAGTTCCAGATCGGTAGGCCACTCCGCTAGGCCCGAGTCCTGCTCCACGGTAACGTTCAGCACCTGATGGACGACGGTCTCCGGACAGAACTCCCGGGTCAGGGTCAGCTCCAGTTCGGCCGAACCGAAGATGATGGCGTAGAATTCCACGTCGTAGAGCGAGCCGTCCTCGCTGTAGAGCGTGTCGTGGATGCTGAACTCGGTCTCCCAGGGCTGGATGGGCCGGCACTGGGCGTGGGGATCGGTGGCCGGATCCTCGCACCACTGGTAGCGCCAGTCCCCGATGGCCGGGCCGCTGTTCTTGACCAGGTGGACGAAGAGCAGTTCGTCCAGGATGTTGGGATTGTAGGCCTCGTAGTAGAACTTCCGCGAGACGGGATTCGCCAGGGAGATCTCCGGCACCTGGATGGTGTAGGAGAGCGTGTCCGGCACCGTCAGGTCCATGCACTGGGCCTGGGCCGGACGGGAGGCGGCCAGCCAGATGCCCAGCGCCGCCAGCCAGATGAATCTCATGGGTCCTTCCTTTCCAATTGGCCCTACTCGGGCAGCAGCTCCAGCAACAGGCTCTCCAGGGCTTCCTCGCTCAGTCCGCCGCGCACCGAGTGGATGCGCCCGTCGGGCAGGATGAGGAAGTTGGTGGGGAAGGCGCCCACCTGCGCCATCTGCGCCACCGGCGGGCTGCCCGTGTCCCGCAGGAAAATGAAGTCGAAGTCGGGGAAGAGCGCCGCGTCGTCGGAGGGATAGGGATCCATCGCCACCACGCGGAAGCCCCGGTCGTAGTACTCGTCCAGCAGGTTCTGGAAGCCGGGCATCTCCAGCTGGCAGTTGACGCAGGTGATGTACCAGAAGGTCATCAGCACCGTGCGGCCGCGCAGCTGGCGCAGGCTGTACTCGCCGATGGGCGCGGTCTGGCCCGGCACCACCTGCTCCAGGGTGAAGTCCGGGAAGAGCTGGTCCGCCAGGTAGCCTTCCGGGTTGGCGATCCACTCGAACCCGGCGTCCTCGCCGCAGAAGCCGTCCAGGGTGAAGAAGGCCGGGTTGGGCCGGAAGCCCTGCCGCCAGGCGCTGACGAAGAAGTCCTGGGCGGGAGCATTCAACCAGTCCCAGTACGGACCCACCGACTGGCCGTTCACCACGAGGTCCGCGTCCGGGGCAATGGCGTCGGCGCTGGTCAGGATGGCGGGCAGATCCAGCAGCAGGTCCTCGGTCGGGGCGTCGAGGAAGCTGAAGGTCCGGCTGCCGCGCGTGCAGGTCTCGTTGCGGGATTCCAGCAGGTGCGAGGTCCCGGCGCTGAAGTGCACGGTGGCCGGCGAATCCTGGGGCCAGCGCACGCCGTCCAGCCAGAGCGGCATGCCGGTGAGTTCGTCGCCATCGGAGAGGGTGCGCACCATCACGGAGAGGGTGGAATCCGTCCGCGCCGTCAGCCGCAGCACGTGGGTCTGGCGCGGCGCGGCGCTGCTGAGCGAGAAGTGCAGGGGTTCCGCGTCGAACCAGAGGTCGGCATCCGTGGGCGTGAAACTGAGGGTCAGCGCGCTGTCCAGCGGCAGGCCCGTCACCACCACCAGCGAGTCCGTGCCGGAGTAGGGGATGCTGGGCGGGTTGTGCCCGGCGATGTCCAGGGTGCCGGAGACGGCCTCGTGGGCGTCCGCCAGGTTCTCCGCCCGGAAAACCAGGGTGCCCGTCTCGTGGTGCTCGTCCACTTCCTCGATGGCGCAACCCGACCAGAGCAGGGCCACGCAGCAGAGCAGAATGGGAATGGCTTTCATGGGGGGAAAGTAAGGAAGGCCTCGGGGGCCGGCAAGGAACGCGGGGCGGGCACGGCCCGTCCGGGTTTGGGTGCGGCTGAGTGCGGTCTGCATGGGGCCTCCTTCCGATCGAGATTCCCCCAGCAAATCGCGCACCTGTTTTCGACGCGCCGCCGCGCCTTGACTTCGCCCTGGATGACCGGGCGGATTCGTTCGCCTCTGAGACCCGTTGTCAAGGAAGCGCACCAGCTGTGAGCCCTTTCGATACATGACAAGGGGCGGCGCCGACCCACGTCGACCCGCCCCAGGAAGGTCCAACTGCGGTTGGGCTTAGTTGCTCAGTTCGCCAGTCACGGGATTCAGCAGCCAGGCCGCGTTCCCGTAGCTCAGGTTGCCGCCGTCCTCGCCGAACACGACGGTGAAGTCGCGGTGGATGGCCCGGCCGTTGCGCACGGCGTCGTAAACCACGTGCAGGGTGCCGGCCACGGGAACCCGGCGCTCGGCGCGCCGCAGGATCAGCAGGTCCGTGCCCTCCACCTGCAGCGTGTACTCGTAGCTCACGTCGACGACCTCGCCGTTGGGGCGCACGCGATGGATCACGCTTTCGCCCTCCTCCGCGTGCGTGCCGTTCACCAGCGAGCCGGGCTCCGCGTCATGCAGGCTGCTCAAAGCCCAGACGCCGCTGCCGCTCTTGGCGCCCTCCCGGCGCTGGTTCCAGCTGCTGCCGGCGAAGGTCCGGGTGAAATCCAGGCTGCGGATCGTGCTATCGCCACGCTGGACCACGCACTCGCCCAGTTCGTCCATGAAGTGCAGGGTGCGGGTCTGGCTCCAGCTGAAGCCCGCGTGCTCGGACTCGCCGGCGCGAGCCCGGCTGATGGTCCAGAGACAGGCGCTGGAGTCGAACACGGCCTCGTCCAAGTCGCGGTCCTTGCCGCCCAGGAGGCTGCCGGCGGCGTCCGCGCTGCCTTCCACGTCGCTGTCCAGGGTGGATTCGAGGGATTCCAGCAGGCCGCCGGATTGCAGGGCCACGGACTCGCCCACGATCACGGCCGCGTCCTCGGTCTGCTCGGACAGGGTCAGGTCTTCGGTGCTGTTGACGTTGTTGTCGTCGTCCCCGCAGCCCAGGGCCAGGGTCAGCAGGGCGAGGGGAATCCAGGCTTGTCGCATGATGTCCTCCAGTTGTGTTGCCGGCTGAAACGGCAACGGCGGGGCATTATTTCCCCGCCATCGAAGATGGCCTGTCGCAAGCGCCAGCGCTGTCCATCGGAATCGGGTCGCGGCCCGGCGTGGCCAGGAGCTTCAGCCGGCCACGAATCAGCCGGCCAGTTCCTCTTCACGGCCGCGCGGCACCTCGCTGGCAAAGCCCAGGGTGTCCGCCACCAGCCGCATGTGTTCCAGCAGATCCTCTTCGCGCGGGGCGTCGGGGTTGCGGAACACCTTTTCGATGCGATGGATCTCGTCCACCAGCAGGTTGCGCAGAAAGCGCGCGCCGTCGGGGGTCAGGCGCAACAGGCTGTAGCGCCGGTCGCTGCCCTCGTGCCGGCTGATCAGGCCACGCTCCACCAGCTCCTGGACCAGGGGGCTGATGCGACCCTTCTGCAGCCCCGTGCACTCGGTGAGGGTGCTGACGCAGGTGAAGGGAGAATAGCTGGTGAGGATGAGAATCTTGAGCGCCGTGGCCGGCAGGTTCTCCTGCTTGGCCAGCGCGGTGATCCGGGAGGTGACGCCGCAGGTCAGTTTCAGGACCTGTTCCAGCATGCTCCATTCGCGGTTTTCCATGGACGGCCTCAATGCGACTGCGTTTTCATAATGATCACCAATGAGTCGCAGACTCGCAAGCATTACTGTTAAAGTATAGATTTTGTTTTCCTATTCCATGTTAGGCTATCTCATTCATTATCAATCTGTTGCTGTGAATTAGTGCGGATGGGATGGGCTCAGGAAGCGAATCGTCAAGAAAAAGCTGTTAGCACCTGGAAGGGGCCAGTGGCCGCCGGGCGGGGGCAGCCATCGGCCATGAAAAAGCCCCCGGCCGCAAGGCCGGGGGCTTCGTAGCTCAAAGAGGGTCTGGCTTACTTGACCAGGACCATCTTCTGGGTCTGGCTCTGGCCGTTGAACTGCAGGGTGTAGAAGTACACGCCCGTGCTCAGCTGGCTGCCGTCGAAGGTCACCTGATGGTCGCCGCGGGCGCTCAGGCCGTTGACGAGGGTGGCCACTTCGCGGCCGGCGGTGTCGTAGACCTTCAGGCTGGCGAAACCGGACTCAGGCAGCGTGAAGCTGATGGTGGTCGCCGGGTTGAAGGGGTTCGGCACGTTCTGGGACAGGGCGAAGCTGACCGGCTGGTCGCCAGCTTCCACCGGCGGGCAGAGGTCTTCGTACCAGATGCTGACGTGCACCAGGTCACAGCAAGCGGCCGGGGCGTCGATCACGAAGGTGGTCTGGTCCGTGCCGGCGTTGTTGTAGTTGGAGGGATAGAGACCCGTGGAGGCGTCCAGGGCGAAGTAACCCAACAGGGCGCCGTTCTGGGCCACGCCCACCAGAGGCGTGCAGGTGTCGGTGTAGGCCGGGGTGACGCGCATCTGCATGGCGTAGCAACCGGTCAGGGGCTGGTAGACGTTGAACCAATATTCGCCGCCGTCCAGGTCCAGGATGCAATGACCGTTGCTGAAGCAGCCGGGGCCGGCCGCGATCATGCTGCAATAGTCGCACAGGCTGACCGCGGTGGTGAAGGCATTGGCCTCACCCACGAAGGAGCTGAAGTTGGTCTCGTCGATCACGACGTCGGGCGTGGTGACCGCATTGGTCTCCCAGCAGCAGACGGCGCAGTCCAGGGTCAGCAGGTACGGGCCCGGGGCGCTCCACTCGGTGTTGACTTCCACGATATAGAAGCCGGGGGTCATGCAGCTCAGCAGCAGCTGGCTGTCGTAGCCCGTGCCGCTGTCGTCGTCTTCGGCGATCAGCACGGTGCAGTCTTCGTTGTAGACGCGGATGTAGGGATCCAGGCCATAACCGAAGGGCGCGCGGCCGTTGGTGTCGTTGCCGTAGACGTTCAGGGTCATGGTGGTCATGGGGGCGGTCACGGTGAACCAGAAGTAGTCGTGATCGTCGTTGTCGGCGATCTCGCCGCAATAGACCTGGCCGCAGTCGATGGAGTGGGCGTAGTCGCCGCAACCGAACTCATTGGCCTCGTTGTAGGGCAGCGAGTTGGGCGGGCAGGCGAAGGGCGTGAACTCGCAGCAGGTGAAGTCGATGGTGACGTCGCCCGTGCCGCTGGAGTAGTCCGTGACGTAGATGTAGTAGCCCTGGCCCGCGACGAAATTGAAGTCCGTGCAGTTCAGGTAGGTCTTCCACCCCTGGGTGCTGTCGCCGTCGCGATAGAAGGCCTGGGTGAGGGCGCCGCAGGTGCCGGTGTAGATGTAGAGGTCGGAGTCGATGGTCGTGGTCGCGAAGCGAGTCTCCATCGTCAGGCCCAAGCCGGTGCCCACGTAGTAGAACCACTCGCCGCCGCCGGCGGGAATGGTGTACGTGTTGGGACCGAAGTCGCAGTCGATGACCGTGGCGTCTTCGCAGGTCAGCGAGCGGCTCATGTCCAGACCCGGCATCGGGCGCTTGGCCGCGTCCATCTGCTGGGCATCGGTGACCGTCGCGGCCATGCCGGCGCTCGCCAGCAGGCCCAACAGGCTCACACTACACAATAGGTTGCGCTTCATCGGGTGCTCCTTCTTAACAGGTTGTCGAGGTTGATAGCAGTTTTAGGCTCTCCGAAGACGGCAATCCTTGTGCCAAACCTGTTAGGAACCGAAGAGGATTGACTGGCTTGGACTTCGATCTGGGCTGTCCAGTATGCAGTTGTGCCATTCCGTTCAAGCCGCCGGAAATCGAACAGAGCGTGCGGCCACCCAAACCGCTCCCACAAAATGTTCCGGGCCGGTCCGAATGGTATCTTGTGGACAGACGAACAAGCATCCGGCTGGGGAAACCCGCCGCCCATCAAGAGGTTCGCATGTCCATCCAAGCCGCCAAGCGCACCCATCATATCCGCTACGCCGTGCGGGACATCATCCTGATCGCCGACGAGGCCCGCCGCCGGGGCCGCGATCTGCTCTATTTGAACATCGGCGACCCCAATCCCTACCAGTTCCGCACACCCGAGCACATCCTCGAGGCGACGATCAAGGCCATGCGGGACAACCTGAACGGCTACAGCCCCAGTTCAGGCATCCCGGAAGCCGTGGCCGCCATCCGGCGCGACGCCGAGCGCCGCGGGCTCAAGAACATCCAGGACGTGTTCATTGGAACCGGGGCCTCGGAAACCATCGAGATCGCGCTCTCCGCCCTGGTGGACCGCGGGGACAACGTGCTGCTGCCGTTCCCGGGCTATCCGCTCTACACGGCGCTGACCGCCAAGCTGGAATGCGAGGGCCGGCCGTATTTCCTGGACGAGGCCAACGGCTGGCAGCCGGATCTGGCGGACATGGCCGCGCGCATCGACGAACACACCCGGGCCATCGTGCTGATCAACCCCAACAATCCCACCGGCGGCGTCTGGAGCCGAGAGACCCTGCTGCAGATCATCGAGCTATGCCGCCAGCACAATCTGGTGCTGCTCTCCGACGAGATCTACGACCGGCTGATCTACAACGGTCAGGAACACGTGCCCACGGCGTCTCTAGCCGACGACATCTGCATCCTCACCTTCAACGGCCTCTCCAAGAACTGGGTGGCGCCGGGCTTCCGGCTGGGCTGGTGCATCGTATCCGGGCCGGACAAGCTGATCGAGGATTACCTGGAGGCCATGCTCAAGCTGACCCGGGCCCGCCTCTGCGCCAACCACCCGGAGCAGCACGCCATCCGCGTGGCGCTGGAGGGCGACCAAAGCCACATCCAGTCGATGAATGAAATTCTCAAGCGCCGGGCCGAACTGGCCGGCCGCATGCTGAACCAGGTGGAGGGGATGTCGCTGGTCCCCCCCAGCGGAGCGTTTTACGCCTATCCCTCCCTTTACGTTGAAGGGGACGACAGCGACTTCGTCCGCCAACTGATCCTCGACACCGGCGTGGTGGTGGTGCCGGGCTCCGGTTTCGGTCAGCGGCCCGGGACCAGCCACTTCCGCCTGGTCACCCTGCCGGATGACGAGACGCTGCGCAAGGCCTTCGAACGCATTGGCGACTTCGTCACGGCCTGGCGCGCACGCTGAACGCCGCGGCCACGCGACACCTCAGGCGCCCCGGCTCCAAGCTGAGGCGCTTTGTCTTTCCTGGACTTGGCCGCCCCATTCACGAGCCCGAGTTGTTCAATTCTGAGCAGAGCCGTCGGGAGTTGAACAGCCCAGCGGGATTGACGCGAGGTCCAGAATAGGCAAGGGCTTGGCTCTCAACAGGGTCACAAACTGACGTTGACTGGCACGGCTCTTGCGCAGATTTATCCCCGAGGGCTGGGTCCTTCAGAAAAGAATGGTTCCGGGTGCTGAATGGAAAAGATTTTCGAAGTCCACAGCTTCGATCTGGGTAATTCGCCCGCCGTTAGGCAGATGGCGCGTCGGGTTGCCTTTCATTCCAATCTCCTCATTTCCTCACCCGTATTTCTGATTTTGCTATTGGTTCTCTGTCTGTTCGGCATGTAACCGGAACCAAGCCGCTATCTTTTTCTGAAGGGCCCGTCCTCGTTGTAAAATCAGAAATGATTCGTTTCCGCATATCCATTTTTTCGCCCTGGCGTCAACACCAGGGCTGATGTGCGTATGGGACTGAGGCTTTTTCCTGACCAAACAAGCATTAGCCGTTCAGGGGCCGATTCTTGTTCAAGCTGTTCGAAACCGGGCGTGCGTAGCGGCCGAGCACCGGGAGTCAGTGGATCCACTTGCCTGATCAGGGGTTACGCGGCAAGTTGGGGATGCTGATACGAGCAGGGAGCAAGATAGGCGACCGATCCTGGACAGCGAGCAAAATCAGAACACGTTCGGGCTTGCTTGAGCGTGCGAGGAAGTGCTTGTTAGTCTTATCGTTACAAGAAGCCCATTCGACTCGAACTCTTGGCACGTGGGTTGCTCAGAGTTCCAGCGAATGGGTTTCTTGTTGAGAAGGGTTTTCGACGGATACCCCCTACGGAAGGCAACACCCCCATGTTGTTTTCTGCTCGAACACCCCCTTCTCGACACCACCGTTTGATTTTGCTAATTCACCGTCCGTCGGTGACCCGCCGCTATCAACAAGGAATCCTTCAGGAACGGGGCCTCCCAGGCCCCGTTTTCCGTTTCCCTCAAGCCACATGAACCACGAAGTGCGGGAAGAAGAACGAAGCGCACGAAGACTTGGAAGATGGATTGGGGAGAACTGTCCGTGAGAGCGGGGCTTGATTCCAAGCCAGTGGGAAGCTGGTTCCTCTCTTCTTCCCTACTCCTCTTCCCGCTCTTCGTTCGCCTTTGTGTCCTTCGTGGTGAACGTGGCCCCGACGCAGAAACCAAGCCCACCACGAAGTGCGGGAAGAAGAACGAAGCGCACGAAGCTCTTGGGAGATGGGTTTGGGCGTCAGGGTGAGGAGGGCGACGCTCGTGTCCAAGCCAGTGGGCAGCTTGTTCTCTTCACTTCTCTTCTAATCCTGCGTTCCTCTTCCCGCACCTTGTTGGCCTTCGTGCCCTTCGGGGTGAACGTGGCCTCGACGTAGAAATCACGGCCTGGCGGGCGGGGCGCTCGACTCCTCCAGGGCGCGGAAGTAGTCGCGGATCAGTTCCTGCATCTCCGGGCGGTAGCCCCCCTGCAGGGCGCGCTGCAGGTCGCGCTCCAGGGCCCGCTCGCGCTGCAGCTCCACCGGCGGCGGGGCCGCGGCGCGCAGGGGCTGGGCGCTGCGGCTCTCGCGCTTCTTCTCTTCATCCTGGCGGCGCACGCTGCGCTGGGCGTCCAACAACCGGCTGACAATCCGTTCCTGGAGCTTCTGCGTGCGCTCGGTGTAGGTGTGGGCGGCCAGATCCTTCTCCACTTCCTTCATGTCGGCGGCGGTCTGTCCCAGGTCGCCCAGCTGGGGCTTGCCCTTGTCCCCCAGCTTCTCTTGCATGGATTCCAGGCTCTCGCGGATGCTGCCCTGCTCGCCCTTGGCCTCGCCGAAGGAGATGGACATGGGCTTGTTGGATTGGCCGGGCTTCATGCTCATCAAGTTGTTGCACTGCCCGTTGAGGCACTGCTGACGGCTGGCGGCCTGGGCCATCTTCTCCATCATCTCCTGCAGGCCGCTGGAGGAGCTGGAGCTGGCCATCTGGCGCTCGGCCTCCTTGAGTAGCAGGATGGTCAGGTTGACCCGGGCCATGGCGTCCGGCGAGAGGGAGCCCAGCCGGCCGGTCTGGCGCTCGTGGAAGCCCGCCAGCATCTCGTCCAGGCTGCGGTCGGCCAGACCCAGCTCCGTCAGGGCGCCGGTGGGGATGTGCAGGCTCTTGCGGGTCAGTTCGTAGACGCCCCGGGCGGCGGCGCGCACGCCCAGTTGGTTCTCCAGGGTCTCCTCGGCCAGCCCGGGCAGCTGGGCGCTGCGGCTGTTCAGCCCGCTCAACCTCTCGCTGATCGTCTCCTGGCGCTGGCTGATCACCAGCAGTTCCTGGCAGAGGCGCTCGATCTCCTTGCCCAGCTCGGCCATGGACTGCTGACGCGACTGCTGCAGGGCCTGCTGGAGCTGCTCGGCCAACTCGTTCAGGTCCTGGTCCATGCTTTCCTGACTCTCCGAAGAGGGTGACTGGCCGCCTTCCAACTGCTGCTGCATCTCGCCCAGTCGCGGGGGGATCTTCTTGCCCTTCAATTGCTGACGCGCCTGATCGATGGATTCGTGCGGGAAGGTGGAGCGCTCGCCGAACTCGTCCTGCAGGGATTCCAGCTCCTGGGCCAGCTGCTCGGCGTCCTCCCGGCGGGCCGCCTCCTCGGCGCTCTTGGACTGGGGCTTCTCCCCCTGCCGCAGGGATTCCTGCAGCTGGCGCTGCTGCTCCAGCAGGGCCTCCGCCCGCCGGGCCAGCTCCTCCAGCCGCTGCTCGAGTTTCATCTGTTCCAGCACGGCCAGGAAGCGGTCCAGCTGCTGCTCCATCTTGCGCAGCACCTCCTCCATGTCCGCCTGGGGCCGTTGGGCGGGCTGAGGGCCGGGATTCTGCAGAGCCTGTTCGGCGGCCTTGCGCAGCTTCTCCAGCAGCTCGGGACTCATCACCTCGTTCAGCAGGTTCTTCAACTGCTCGAGCTTGTTGCGCAGCTCTTCCGAGAGCAGATTGCGCGAGTCCAGCTTCTGCTGGGTGGCGTCCAGTTTGGCGGCCAGCTCGCCGGCGCGCTGGGCCACCTGCTCCTGCTCGCGCACGACCTCCTTCAGGCGCTGCTGGCGCTCCCAGGTCAGCTCCGGATCCCGCCGCAACTCCTCCTTCAGCTCCTCCAGGCGCTTGGTGTTCTCCCGGGCCTGCTGCAGCACCTCCGCCGCCTCCTGCTCGATGTCCTGCTCGTCCTGGCGGGTCTCGGCGAACAGCTCCTCCAGCCCGGGCATGCGGAAGCGATAGAGCGGGCTGCGCACGACCTTGGGCCCGTTCCAGCCGTCGTTGTCCCAGAGTTCGAAGAAAAAGACCAGCTCGTCGTCGGGCAACAGCTGCAGAGCGGCGAGATCCCAGCGCTCCTCCAGCGCGGCGCGGCGCAGTGCGGGCGCGTCCGCCGCCGCCCCGCCGTCCTGGAGCGCGTTCAGCGCCAGGGTGCGCCGGCCCCAGTCGCGCGGAATGGAGTCCAGCGTGGCGGGATCCGGCGGGGGCGTCAGTTCGCGCAGGTTGCGCGAGAGCACTTTCCAGGCCAGACGCAGCGGGCCGAAGCCGTAGTCGTCCTCGGCCAGCAGGGCCAAATCCAGGGCCAGGCTGGGATCCAGCCGGCCCTCCGTCTCCCGCGGGGCCAGCACGCGCAGCCGCGGCGGCTGGTCGGGCAGGGCCTCGAGCACGTGGACCAGGGGCTGGGGATTCGGCAGACCCTGGTCGTCCTCCAGGCGCAGGGACCAGCGCAGGGAGCGGGTCACGCTCCAGGCGCCGCGGGCGCCGCCGCGCTCCAGGGCCAGGGAGTGGCGGACCGGCGCGCGGGTGGAGTCCGTCCGCTCCTCCTGCAGCCAGACGCGGCGCAGACCGTCCTGCGACCAGGCCGCCAGTTCCAGGCGGCTGCCCACCGGGGCGCTGAAATCCGCCGCGTCGCCGGGCAGGTCGCGGACGGGCAGGCCCGTGTAGGCGGGCGGGTGCAGGCGCAGGCCCAGGCTGTCCAACCGGGGCGGGCGCAGCCAGACGACCTCAATCGGCGCACTCTCCAGCCGGCGCACTTGGCCCAGCTGCTCCTCCAGCGCGGAGGCGCGCAGCGTCCAGGAGCCGCGCGGCGCCAGCCCGGCCAGGGTGGCGCGACCCAGCCGCAGGGGCAGGCGCCAGACGGCATCCTCCCCGCGGGCGGAGCCGGCCTCCAGCCCAACAGCCTGCAGCTCGATCTCGGAGGGCAGGGCCGCGCCTTGGGCCTCCACGCGCAGGTCCAGGCTCTGGCCTTCCAGCACGCGGCCCGGCTGGGTGGAATCCGGCCAGGCCACGCTGATCTTCAGGGAGAAGAGCGGCGCGCCGCGGAAATCCCGGGCGGGATCCCAGAGCCGCGCAGCCGCCAGCCGGGCGGACTCGCCCCCCAGCAGGAACAGCGCCAGGGCCAGCAGCCAGGCCCCCGCGCCCCAGGCCAGGGCCCGTCGGCGTGGCGCCACGGGCAGCACGCTGCGGGGGTCGAGGGATTCCAGCCGCGGCAGCACCAGATCCAGGCTGGCCGCCACCAGACCCGGGTCGGAGCGGCCCGGGGAGCGGCGCTCCTCCTCCATCACCTGCAGGCCGTTGAGCAGGCGGTCGCGGATCTCGTCGTCACCGCGCCCCAGCAGCAGGGCTGTCTCGCGCTCGCCGGGGAGGGCCGCACGCCAGAAGAGGCCGCGCAGGATCAGTCCCAGCGCGCCGAGACCCCAGAGAGCGAGGCTGAGCAGGAGGCCGGCGCGCAGGCCGGCGCGGCCGGAGGCGGCGTGGTCGCCCAGGTGCTCGGCCAGCACGAAGCCCCAGGCCAGCCAGGGCGGCAGCAGGCTCCACCAGAGCAGGCCCGTCTGGGCGCGCAGGCCGCGAATCCGTTGCCGGGTCCGCTGCACGTGTCCCCAAGCCAGTCCGTAGCCGTCCATGACGCTGCCCTTCCTCCCCGGATCAGCGACCCGGGGTCCCTAGTGGACTGATTCCCGTGATCTGTCAGATGCTGTTTGCTGCTTCTGAGAGAAGTGAGTTGGTTCCATCTTTGACGCAAACCCTACGGGAAGTGCCCACGCCGCCCATTGCTGCGTTGCAGCCCCTTGGCGTAGCCCCGCTACGCCTGCGGCGCTGCGCCTTGCACTGGACGGTGTGGACGCATCATCATCCGACATCTCACGAGAATCAGTCCACTTGTCCGGCCCGAGGCAACCGGTCGGGGCCGGCGCCCAGGGCGTGCACGATCAGGTTGGTGCCCATCTCAAGCGCCTTGCGACGCAGCTCCGGCGGATCCTGGTGCACGTCGGGATCCTCCCAGCCGTCCCCCAGGTCGCACTCCCAGTCGTAGAAGACGGCCAGCCGGCCGTCGATGAAGATCCCCCAGCCCCGCGGCGGCTTGCCGTCGTGTTCGTGGATCTTCGGCAAGCCCTGCGGAAACGGAAACCACGCGTGATACAGCGGGTGGTCGAAGGGCACCTCCACCAGCTCGTATTCGGGCAGCACGCGCTTGATCTCGCGGCGGAAGTGGGCGTCCAGGCCGTAGTTGTCGTCGGCGTGCAGGAAGCCCCCGCCCAGCAGCCAGGCCCGCAGGCGCTCGGCCTGGGCCGGGCTGAAGGAGAGGCGCCCGTGGCCCGTCAGATAGAGGTAGGAACACGAGAAGAGCTCGGGATCCTCCGGCTCCACCACCCGCTCCTTCTCCTCCATGGGCAGGCCCGTCTGCTCGCGCACGAAGCGCAGCAGGTTGGGCAGGCTGCTGGGATTGGCGTACCAGTCCCCGCCGCCGTCGTACTTCAGGCGCGCCAGCGGAATCGTCCCCTGGGCCGGCGCGGACACCGTGATCAGCAGCGCCAGGACCAGCGCGGCCAGCATCCGCGCGCCACGTGGCGCGCTCACTCTCAATCCACCACCTGGATGTAGACCCGCTCCCGCAACTGGGTGGCCCACTCCTTCAGCAGCCGCTGCTTCTTGAAGTTCAGCGCCATGATCTCCAGCTGGCTCCAGTCGGCGTCCAGGTTGGGCTGGCGGGCCGGGCGGCGCTCCTGCAGACGGACGATCTGCACGCCCTCCTTGCCCTCCACCTCCCCGCGCAGGGGCCGGCTCAGCTCGTTCTCCTTCAGGTCCCGCACGCGCGAGCGCAGCAGGGGCTGCAACTGCTCCAGCTCGAGCCAGCCCAGGTCGCCGCCGTTCTGGCGCGTCAGGGCATGATCCGTGTAGCGCGTGGCCAGCTGGGCGAAATCCGCCCCGCCCTGGAGCGCGCTGTAGAGCGAGTCCGCGCGGTCGTAGATCAGCTGCCGGTCCTCCGCCGTGGGCTCCAGCTTGATCAGGATATGGCTGGTCTCGATGTACTCGCCCTCCCGGGCGTCCAGCCGAATCAGGTGCCAGCCGTACTCCGAGCGCACGGGCGGCGCCAGCTCGCCGGGATTGAGCCGGTAGGCGGCCTCTTCATAGGGGCGCACGAGGTTGCCGCGCTTGGTGCGGCCGATGGAGCCCGCCGCGGCCGCGCTGCCCGGATCCTGGCTGAAGGCGGCGGCCAGCTCGCCCAGGCGGGCGGGATCGGCGCTCAGCAGGGCGTGCAGGCTGTCGGCCAGGGCGCGGGCACGGGCCTCGCTGGCCGGCGAGGTCTTCCAGGTCAGGAAGATGTGGGAGAGGCGGACGGATTCGCCCACCTGGGGCAGGCTGTCCTGCCAGGCGCTGAAGAACTCCTCCACTTCCTGGCGGGTCACTTCCACCTTGCCCAGCTTGCGACGCTGGGCCTCCTCCACGTAGATCCGCTCGCGCATGCCGCTTTCCAGCGTGTGACGAATGGCCTTGGCGGGCTGGCCCATCATCTCCTCCAGCCGGCGCTCGCTGCCCACCTGGCGCAGGATCTCGTCCATCCGGTCCTGGACGCGGCGCTCCACGTCCTTGTCCGTGACCACGATGTTGGTGTCCTGGCGGGCCACGGCGTAGAGGACCTTGTTGTCGATCATCGCCTGGACCAGGTCGAACTTGACTTCCTCGAGCCGCTCGCCGCCCAAGGTGGCCGGATCCAGCTTGTTCTCCATCAGGTAGCGCTGCAGTTCCTGGCCCACCTCGCTCTCGAGGATCACGGCCTCGTCCACCACCACCAGCACGCGGTCAAGGGTCTCCTGGGCGGCCAGGGGCCGCAGGAACAGACAGGCCAGCAGACAGGCCGGCAGGATGCGCATCCAGCTCATGATTCTCCCGTGGTTCACCGGCCCAGGCCGGGTTCGGTTCGGCGGCACAACCTAACAAAGCAGGGCTGGGGAGGGACGGGCGCGGGGATTTGCGGCGATCCAGCGCCGATCTCTACTTTGCGCCCTGCCTGCGGCGCGTGACCGCACCGATTCAGCAAGGGGACCACTGCATGAGCCCTTCGACGCCGCAGGAGTTCTTCATGGACCGGGAGGTCCTGGTCACCGGCGGCGCCGGGGCCATCGGCTCCAATCTGGTGGCCGCCTTGCTGGCCCGCCAGGCCGGGCGCGTCAGCGTGCTGGATGACCTGAGTTCCGCGGTTCCCTGGAATCTGCCCGTGGATCCGCGCGTGAATTTCATCCGCGGCAGCATCTGCGACCCCGCCGCCCGGGAGCTGGCCTTCAACGCCCGGCCGACGGTCGTGTTCCACCTGGCGGCCTTTTTTGCCAACCAGAACTCAGTGGACCATCCCGAGGACGACCTGGAGGTCAACGGCCGGGGCTGCCTGGCCCTGTTGCGCGACTGCCAGCGCCTGGGCGTGGAGCGGGTGGTCTACGCCTCCACCAGCGCCATCGACGACGGTCTCGAAGCCGGCACCGCGCCGGGTCGGGTGGAATTGCTGCTCAAGACACCCTACCAGATCACCAAGGCCCTGGGCGAGTTCTACGGCTACTACTTCCACCGCGAGCAGGGGCTCTCGTTCAGCACGGTGCGGATCTTCAACAGCTACGGCCCCGGCGAACTGCCCGGCCCCTACCGCAACGTGATCCCGAACTTCATTCACCGCGCCCTGCGCGGGCTGCCGTTGCCCGTGATCGGGGACGGCTCCAGCAGCCGCGACTACACCTACGTGGGCGACATCGTGGCCGGTTTCCTCGCCGCCGCCGCGCGACCCGACCTGGCCGGGCGCTGCCTGCGCTTGTCCAGCGGGGTCAGCACCTCGGCCCTGGAACTGGCCCAGACCATCAACCGCCTGACCGGCAACCCGGCCGGCATCTCCCAGATGCCCGTCCGCTCCTGGGAGACCCTGCACCGCCACTTCGTGCCGGGCAGCCCGGAGCTGCCCGAGTGGCGGGCCACGGTGGATCTGGAAACGGGCCTGTCAAAAACCGTGAATTGGTTCCGCAGTCATCAGGATCGCATCGACGCAGCCCTGGGGGCCTGAGAGGTGAATCCCGTGGAGCGGCCCCGCATCCTGCTCATCTCGTACTTCTTCTATCCGTTCAATGGGTGTGGGAGCGCCATCCGCGCCATCAAGCTGGCCAAGTACCTGCGCCGCGAGGGTTGGGACGTACACGTCCTGTGCGGGGGCTGGGAGTCCGAGGCGGGCGATCCGTCCTATGCGCCGGATGTGCAGGGCTTGCACCTGCACGTGGCCAACCCGCATCCCGCGCCGCCCACGGTGGAAGACAACACCGCCCGGCCCGGCCACCTGCGCCTGGCGGGCCGGCTGCTGCGCAGCATCCTGCCCTTCCCGGACAACCGCTTCCGCTACCTTCCGCGCATGGCCGCGGAGGCCCGCCGGCTGATCCACGAACACGATCTGCAGATTGTCCTGGTCACCCTGCCGCCCAGCTCCACAGGTCTGCTAATCCCAATGCTGCGTAGACATTTTCCCAAGCTGCCAATGGTGCTGGAGTTTCGCGACATGTGGGCGCTGGACCCCATCGCCACGCCCAAACACTCATGGTTTCGCTGGTGCCAGAAGCGGCTGGAGCGCTGGACGCTCAACCAGTGCGACCTGGTGGTGAGTTGCACGCCGGGGATGACGGCCTGGGTGAAGCGGCAGTTGCGCCGACCGGAGCGGGGCCGGACCATTCTCTCGGGCTACGACGAGGATGACTTCGCTTTCGAACCACTGCCGCGGGAACCGGACCGCTGCCTGATCTCCTACGCAGGCAGCACAGGGGGTGTGGCCGGCCCGCGCACGCTGGAGTACATCGACGGCGCCCTGTCGCGCGTGTTCGCCGCCCAGCCCGGGCTGCGCCGGGAGCTGGTGGTGGAGATCATCGGCCACTGCGACGCCGGCACCCTGCGGCAGATCGCCGGCTTCGCCAACCGGGAGAGCTTCCGCCTGCTGGGCTTCCTACCGCACGATCGCTCTTTGCAGGAATTGAGCCGCGCCGACATCCTCCTGCTCAACCTGTTCGATGCGCCGGGCATCGAGATCGTCTATCCGGGCAAGACCTGGGAATACATGCGGCTGGGGCAGCCCTTGTGGGTCGCCTCGCCGCCGGGCATCCTCAAGGAACTGGTGACCCGGACGCACAGGCTGGGCGAGTGGGCAGAGTTCACAGATCCGGAGGGGATCGCCGCGGCGCTGCTGCGCCTGCTGGAGAAGCGTCACGATTGCGCCGCCCACTACGAGATCGGACCCGGGCACTATGCGCAATACTCATGCGAGCGGCTGTTCCACGAATACGCGGAAGTCCTGCGGAGCCTGATCGTGGACCGCCGACCGTGACCCACATCGTGCATGTGGGCTGCTGGCCACCTCCCTTGGGCGGCGTTTCCGTGCATGTGATGCGCCTGACCTTCCATCAGGCGGGCCAGGGCAACCACGTGCGCGTGTACAACGAGTCCCCGGACTCGGCCGAACCGAGCGAGTTGATTCTGCCCCGTATGTCCTGGGGTCGCTTATGCCTGCATCTCCTGTGTCACCCCCCCGACGTGTTACACGTGCACAGTACCAACTTGAAGTTCCGCGCCCTGCTCTGGCTCTTCCAGCTGCGCGGCTGCCTCGTTGTCGCGACTCTGCATACCGCCGAACCCCATGAGCAGTTCGGACCCGTGGGATCCTGGCTCGCCCGTCTGGTGATCTGGAACCTGCGCCGGGTTCAAGCGCTGGTCCTGGTGGGCAAAGGCGCGAGAGAGGCGTTGCTGCCCCAGTTGGGCTGCAGGCCCAACCAGCATCTGATCCATCCCTGGGTCACGCCGCCTCCCGGTACCGGCCAGGCAAGCCTGCCAGCAGAGGTGAGGTCCTTCGTCGCCAGGGGCGGACCGTTGCTTGTCGCAAACGGCGCCGTGCGTCTAAGACCAGTAGGCGATCTTTACGGCTTCGACCAGCTGCTGGCCGCCATGCGCCTGCTGGTGGAACGAGGTTCGCCCGCAAAGCTGCTACTCTACATCACTTCCATCAGCAGCCAGACCCCCGAGGAGAGGGCCCACTACATCAAGTTGAAAAGGGAGTGCGAGGACCCGACCCTTCGCGAGCGGGTGCTTTGGCATGAATCACTGCATGATGAGTTCGTCCCGGCCATCGCGGCCTCCGACCTCGTTCTGAGGACCACCCGGTTCGAGAGCTTCGGCCTGACCGTGGTGGAGGCCCTTGCCCTGGGTAAACCCGTGCTCGCCAGCGACGCCGCGCCGCGCCAACCGGGGGCGCTGCTGTATCACAGTGGGGATGTCGTTGACCTGGCGGATAAAATCCAAGCCGTGTTAGAGGGCCGCCTGCGGCCTCCGGCGAATGTACCGCCATGTCCTGGATCAGAGTCCGAGCTGGACCAGCTCTACCTGCGCCTCCTGTCAGGCAGCGGCAAGCTTCTTGGCAAATCAGCCTGACCCATCCAGCGCCCGGCGTCTCAACGGGCGGGCGGCACGCCGATCTCCACCTCGAGCAGCGGGGTCAGATCCACCTTCCAGACCGCCTCCTGGCGCAGCGTCTCCAGGCGCGACTGCAGCCGTTTCCAGCGCAGATCCTGCAGCATGGCGGCCCGCACCAGCTCTTCGTGCTGGTCGGGGTCGGGCACCCAGCCCACCGGGCGCACTTCCTCCAGCTGATAGACCATCCAGCCTTCCGGGCCGCGCAGCACGGGCGAGGCCTGGTGGAGCTTCAGTCCCAGGAGGATCGCGGCGTGGGCCAGGGGCAACTCGCCGCGGGTCACGAACTCCGTCCGGCCGCTGCCCAGCCGCTGGTCCTCCAGCCGCTTGCGGGTGAGCTGGTCGCGCTGGATCACGGGAATCAATCGCGCCAGCGCCAGGCTGTCCGCCCCCGCCACCCAGGAGAAGCGGAGCTGCCGTTCGGGCAGGGCCAGCAGATCCTGATTGGCGCGCGCCCAGGTCTTCAACTCGAGGGTGGAAATGCGCAGGGACTCGGCCAGACTCTGCTCCTCCAGCAGGCCGCGCAGGTAGCGCAGGCGCAGGCGCTTCAGCTCCTCCCGGACTCCGCCCAGCGTATCCAGGCCCTGCCGGACCGCCGCTTGATAGAGGATTTGGTCCTCCACCCAGCCTTCCAACCAGTGCTGGACCTCCTCGCGGCTGAGGCTGTCGGGCTGCGCGTCCAGCCAGGCCCGCAGCCGCGCCACGGTGAAAATGCTGTCGTCGGCCTGGGCCACGGCCCGTTCCAGATCCGGCCGGGCTCGCCGTCGGTGGGTGTCCCAGCGCCCGAGCAGGGCCAGCAGGGCCAGGAGCAGCAGCACGCCCAGCGCCACCCAGCCGCGCTTTCCCCACAACGCCCGCGACAACCGTGCGCCGCCTGTCATGCGTCCTCCATCTTGCGCCAGGTGTATGGTCGTCAACCTATGGATCGCCGGTGTTTGGCCCCTGCATGCAGTTCGGCCAGGACCTGCAAGGTCATCGACCAACAAGGGGATTCACAGTGGCCGGTCCTGCACCAATGGGTCAGGTGACCCGTCGCTAGGGCAGCGCGCCAGCTCTAGGTGCTTTTCGGTGCCAGGCGGGTTCCTTCAAGACCTTCTCTGTCCCAGCATTTCCCGCACCTCCCGGATCAGATCCCCAATGGATTCTCGCGCTTCTGCCGGCCCGATAAGCAGATCCCGCGCCCAGTGGCTGCCCGTCAACTGCTGGTAACGCCAAAGCAGATAGAGTTTGCCCGCGGCAAAGGACAGGCTGGTGCCCACCGCAGCGCCCATGTTCCCCCAGCGCGGGATCAACAGTCCATTGAACAGCACATTCGCCACCAACGTGATCTGGTGGGTGTGCACAGTGTAAATGCTGCGGTCCACGGTGGAGAAGTACAACATCAGCATGCCGGCATTGCCGCGCAACGTAATGGTTCCTAGCACCAGAACGGTGAGCACGCCCCAGGCGGCTGTGAAATCCGGCCCGTACAGCCAGAGCACGGGCCAGCCGAACAGGATCAAAAGGGCGGACAGCAGCAGGTAGACCAAGAAGCTGCGACGGTAAGTGGAGTTGGTGGCCGTTATGGCGGCAGCGTCGTCCAGCCCCGCCACGCGGGAAAAAAAAGCAGTCTGGATGCTGCGCTGGATCTCCATCAGCCGTGTGATGGTGAGCAAACAAATGGTATAGAGGCCAAGATCCGCCAGCGAGATCCGCGGGCTGCGCGGAATGAACCAGGCCAGCATCAGCGCATCCACGCGGACGCTGAGCTGGCTGAACTGGTTTGCCGACCACTGGGTCAAACTATAGCGCAACAGGTTGGGTAACTCGCGCCAGACCGGGGCAACTGGGCGGTGCTCCAGCCGCGTCAGCAGATAGAAGAAGACGAGCAGGCGGGCGGCCCCGTATAGGATGAAATAGGGCGCAGCAGTGGCAGCTCCAACGTAGGTAAGAACCAAGGTGGCCAGGAGCATAACCCCGGCGAACAATACTTCGGCCAGGTTGTACTCCCGCAAGCGCTGCCGGGCGATGAACAGATTGAGCAGGAGCTCGGTGAACGCGTTGCCCACAACGAAGAGTGCCAGGATGGCCAGATTGCCGCCTTCCAACGCAACGGCATAATCGGTGAGCCACGTGGTAGCCAGCCAAGAGAAGAGGCCCAACCCCACGACAGTGGCCACCAACAATACGGGCAAGGCCAAACCGGCGAACCGCTCCTCGCGCCACCCTTGCCGACCGACAAAAAACACAGCGCCCATGCCCAGCCCTAAGTCCACCATCCCGGCCAACAGGCCGCCCAGCATCAATAAAAGTCCAAGCACGCCCTGTTCGCTGACACCGATGGTGCGCGCGATCAGGATCCCCGCGGCCATCGTGACCAAACGGGTGGCGAGACGTGTGCCTAGTATGGACAGGGTGGCTCGCAGCATGACGTCAGCGGCGGGTGGGATTCCAGGTGCTGCCCTGGATCCCGCCCAACCATTTGACGAAGCCCGCGGACACAGCGGCATTCATGTAGAGGAAATGACCTAGTGCCGAAACCAAGCCACCACCTCGACCGCGACGGTTGAGGACCAAACCGATGATTCCAAGGACGTAGAGGGCCAAGTGAGGCACCAGGAGGGCCAGCAATCGGCCGTGCGCGGCCAGTAGCAGGTGTGCGGCCAGGGCGGTTGCCATCAGGTGCGGAGTAAACCAGCGGGGGAGCTTGTGCAACCAGTAAAACAGACTCTTCCAGCCCTCCAAGGGGTTCAATAGCCACAGATTCCAGCCGAAGCACTGATAATTGCCAGCCCCGATGCGCACGCGCCGGCCGAACTCCTGGTCAGGGTCGGCGCCAATGTACTCCACCGCGCGGGCTTCGCTGTCTTGGACGACGGCCAGACCCTGCCGCAGGACGCCCATGGCCGTCAGCAGATCGTCATTGGAAAGTGCGTTTTCCGGCAAGGTGCGCCAGCAGGCAGCGCGCAGACTGTAGAGTCCGCCGTGCGCGCCCATCACCGCACCCATCCGGCCCTCAGCCTCTTTGAGCACCACTTCGAAGTCCCGGTACCAGGTCTCGGCCTGGAACCTCTCGCGTTCACGTTGCACGCGGCGTTCGTAGCCGGAGACCAGTCCTATTCGTGGATCGGCGTACCAGCGGGCGAAGGAGCGCAAGGCTCCGGCGTCGAACATCACGTTGGCGTCGGTCATGACCACGATCTCGCCCTTGGCCAGCGGGACAACGCGATTGAGAATCTGCGTCTTGCCCAATCTCTCGGCGAAGTCGAGGCGACTCACACGCTGTCCGGCGTACTCGTCAATGATAGCCGCGGTGGCATCCTCCGACTGGTCCGAGACTACCAACACGTCTACTTTGTCCGGCGGATAGTCCAGCGCCAAGCAGTTGTCCAGTTTGTCACGAATGACGCGCTCTTCGTTACGGGCCGCGATGACCACAGTGAAGGTGGGCTCGCAGTCGGGGTCGGCGTGCCAGGGCACGGGCAGCCGGCGCATCCAAAGGGCCAGCAGCAGGATGCCCGGATAAGCGGCCGCCAACCCGGTCACGCAAAGCCAGAATAGCGCCAAGGCGAGGCATTCCAGAGGACTCATTGCCCGGCCTCCCGGACTTGGGTGCGGCCCAGTCCCTCCGTCCAGACTGTGAGCAGGGCCATGATCATCCAAAAGGCCAGTGGCTGGTTGGAACCGTTCAGCACGGCATCCAAAGCGCCACAGGCCAGCATGGCCAATGCACCAAAGAATAGCCCGCGGAACAGCTCCACGTCCGCCCTGTCCAGCCGATCGCGCAATGCGCGGTATGTGCGCCAGTTCCGCCGTAGTAACAGACCTATCAACGCTAAGTAAAAAAGCGCGAGCGGTATGCCCACTTGGACCATTTTCTCCAGCACGATATTGTGTGAATGGCCGAGAAGAAACTCATCGAAGATGAACAGGCTGCTCGCATAGGAGATGAATTGGCCGAATCCGATGCCCAACAAGGGATGCAACATCAAGATTTTAATCGATAGACCCCAGACGACAATGCGTAGCAAGGTGGAGGCATCGATCAGCCCGGCTTCGCCTTCGATGGAGGCCATACGACTGACGATGCCGCCACCGGTCTGGATCATTGCCAGGGTGAGGACGGCCAACAAGGCCGGCAAGGCCCAGCGTTGGCCCCGGGCAAAGGGCAGGGCTAAAAGCAGGGCAACGGCGAACGGGGCCCGAGAGCCCGTGAAGAAGATCGCTGCCAAGGCCAGCAACGCGGTCGCCAGCCCGAGCACTCGGCTGCGGCCAGACGCAAACATTCCCAGCCCAATGGGCACGAACATGACCAGATCGTACGCCGTCCCCGTAGGCATGCGCTCCACCCAACCCACAGCCCGGGTGTTGGGATGAAGCAGGCCGTCCACCACCACGGTGACGCTGGCCGCCAGGATCGCCACCAGCAATAGGCGCACAAGCATGGGCACCAAGCGGGCGGAAAAGCCCGAGCGTACGATCAACACATACAAAAGTACGGGCGAATAATCATAGAGCCACTGTCCAAACGCTTCGACGGGATGTGTGGCGAAGGGCACGGGATGCAGGGCCAGCACGGCGGCAATCACCAACCCCAATTCCAGCCCAGCGATTGCCATGGCTTTCGACTTGGCCGGCTCCCATTCCTCCGCCCGTTCCAGAACCAACAGCAACAGGCCCAGAAGGACGAAGAGCACATTGAGGCGCAGATTGTGGTGAACGCAAAGTGCGGGGTAGAGGCCCAACAGCAAGGGGGCGGCCTGCCGGGCCAATATGCCTGCGAAGGCGAGCAGGACGAAGATGGGGCCAAGTAGCCAGAGCGGTTCTGTAAAAGCTAAGGAGACGCAAAGGGCCCCCAAAATGGAGAGGCCGAGCGCCCACCACCTCAACTGTGGCGAGTCTCCGGTGAGCAACAGATGCGACGTGCGAAGTTCTGGCATTATTGGCCCTGAGCTCGCCGAAGGTAGCAATCGATCGGCGGCTCGCCGTCAGTGCAGGGGGCCTCCGGCTTCACCGTGGGCCTGGGCTCATCCGTCCGTCGGCGGCCTGTCGAAGCACGGCCAAGGTCGCCCGCGCCGTGTTTTCCCAGCGAAAGCCGGCTGCGTGCTCCAGCCCGCGCGCGGACAGCTCCTGTCGCCGCGCCACATCGCCCAGCAGCTCCGCGCAGGCCCGCGCCATGGCCGGCACGTCGTCTGGATCCACCAACTGCGCACAGCCGCCCGCCACTTCAGGTAGGGAACTGCGGTTGCTTGTGACCACCGGAGTTCCGTGACGCATGGCCTCCAACACCGGGAAACCGAAGCCCTCCATGCGCGAGGGGAAGAGCAGCAAACTAGCCTGTCCATAAAGCTCCGCCAGGTTCTCCTCGGAAACGGGGCCAAGCAGGTCCACCCGGTCTCGACAGTCCAAGTCATCCAACAAACGTTGAATGCTGCCGCGGAAACTGTCCCGTCGACCTGGGATTTTCAGGCGCCACTGGCTGAATCCGGCTTCGCGCACCAGTAGGTCGAAGCAGCGGATGACGCCAGCCATGTTCTTGTAGGGCTTCGAATTGCCAATGAACAGGAGATAAGGCAAGCGCTGCTCCATCGGCAGGATGGTGGCAGGGACGGGCACGTGGTCCAAGCCCAAGGGGATGGTGTGGACGCGTCCGGCCACCTCCGGCAGGAAGGCCAGCAATTCCGCCGTGGTGGCTTGGCTGACGGAGAGCAAGGCCCGGGCCCGGCGCAGGGAAAGGGGGACAATCCAGGCGTGGGCTTGGCGCTTCACCATGTCCCCCAAGCGCCAGCGTTGTCCCTGCAGCTCCGGATGGGTGACCCAAATCAGGTCATGGACGGTCAGGACCACCGGCCCCCTGAACAGAGGCGGGGATAGGAAGAAGGGGGCGAAAAGCAGATCAGCCCCCTCGCGGTTCAAGTCCCGATGGAAATGGGTGACCGTGTAGGCGTGCACGTAGCGATATGGCAGCACCACTTCGCGAAAGTTTGAGTCGGCGGGAAAGTCGAACTGGGGGTGGGTGACGAAAACGATGTACTCGTTCCAGCTGTCAAGATGGCGCAATTGCTCAATGAGGCAGTGGGAGTAGCGCCCGATTCCATCCAGAAATGGCATGATGGCGCGACCGTCGATGGCTACCCTCATGGGGGATCTCCTGGGATTCTCACACTACGTTGCTAATATATGAATCTATCAAAGCTGCGCTGGAAGGTTGATGTCTGAATGATTGTGCCGATTTTGCTTATTGCATACGATTTTCATCCGTTCGTCGGCGGAGGCGGGTCGGTGCGAATGGTCAAGTTGGCCAAGTACCTGCATCGGGACGGCCTGCCGATCATCGTGCTCACGGGGGGCTTTGAGTCCAAGGATGCCGACCCGTCCCTCGGTTCGGAACTGGAAGGCATCACCATCTCGGTAGCCAACCCCCACCCGGTTGCGCCCAGCGTCCAGGACAAGGCGCGCCGACCCCGTTGGCTGCGGGTCGCAGGCTGGGTTTTCCGCAGCGTGATCCCATTTCCTGACAATCGTTTTCGCTATCTGCCGGCCATGCTGCGACGAGCCAAGGCGTTGATCCTAGAGCACGGGATCGACACCGTGCTAATCACCAGCCCACCAAACTCCATGTCATTACTGGTGCCACTATTGCGTCGGTGGCGACCGAACCTGAAACTAGTGCTGGATGTCCGCGACATGTGGGCGCTGGATCCACTTCAGACGCCGAACACGGCTTGGTTCCGTTGGACCCAGACGCACTTGGAGCGCTGGACAATCAACCAGGCCGACCGAGTGGTCAGCGTCACCCCCGGCTTCGACGCCTGGATCCGCCAACAATTGCGGGAGCCGGAGCGCGCCGCACTGATCACCAATGGCTATGATGAGGAGGATTTCGGCCCCGACCTGCCCCAGCCTGAGCCCGGTGGATTGGTACTGGGATACGCCGGCGCTACGGGTGGCATTAGTGGTCCCTACTCCTTTCAAGGGATCCTCGATGCGCTGGACAAGGTGCTGGATCGCCGTCCGCAGCTGGTCGGCCGCCTGGTACTCCGTATCTACGGCCACAACAACCGCGCCTTGGCGCAGCGAGTGGCGGCTATGCGCCATCCGGAAGTCGTGGAGCTCTGCGGGTTCCTGGCCCACCGACAAGTGCTGCGGGCCCTGTCCGCCTGCCACATCCTGCTCAATTACATGTTCACCATGCCCAACGGGCACTTAGTCTACCCCGGCAAGACGTTTGAGTACCTACGACTGGGCCGCCCCATCCTGCTGGCCAGCCCGCCCGGCATTCTGCGTGAACTGATACTGGAAAGCGGCCGGGGAGAAGCGGCGGATGGGGAGGATGCTGACGGCATCGCCGCGGCGCTTGAGCGCATGCTGGACCGATTGGCTCAGGGTGGGTACCCGGAGCGTCCTGACTTCCACCTGCGCTACGAGCGTGGAGCCCTGGCCCGGCGCTATGCCGGTCTCTTGCGAGAGCTGGCTGCGCTCCCGGTCAACCGACGGTAGACCGCCTCCATCTTCATCACACAGTCGTCCCAGGCGAACTCCCTCTCCACCAGTTGCCGTCCCGACCGGCCCATGCGGCGGGCCTCCGCCGGATGCTCCGCTAGCCAGACCAGGCGTTCGGCCAGCGCGTCGGCATCCCGTGGCGGCACCAGGAAACCCGTCTCGCCGTCACGCACCACATCCGGGATGCCACCGGCCCGGCTGGCCACCACTGGCACGCCACAGGCGGACGCCTCCAGGGCGCTTACACCGAAGCTTTCGCTGCGCGAGGGCATGGCGAACGCATGATAGGAGCGTAGCAGCTCCGGCAACTGCGCGTTGGGGATCCGCCCCCGGAACACCGTCACCTCGCCCAACCCCGCCTCCTGAACCAGGCGCCTTGCTTCCGCCTCGCGATTTCCCTCACCGACGATATGCAGCTCCAGGTCAGGCACCCGACGCACGGCGATGGCGACGGCGCGAATCAGGACATCGTAACCGTATACCCACTCCAAATGCTTGACGAAGCCGATGCGGAAGGGCCGGTCGGGGGGATCGGCTCCAGGGGTGAACAAGCGCGTGTCCACGCCGAAGGGGATCACCTCTACCGGCGCGTCCAACCCTACATGCGCGCGCGCCATGTATTCCAGCAAGGGATTTGTAGCCACGACGCAGTCAGCGGCGCGGATTCCCAACCGCCGGAAGCCTTCGTTAAGCAGGCTGCGAGGCATGGCCAAGTCACTGCCCCACACCGAGACCAGCAAGGGCGAAGCCTGTATCCATCCCAACACGGTCAGGGTCGGGTCCATGAAGTGAATGTGGACCAAGTCCGGCCGCAGGCGACGGATGGCGCGGCGGCAGGCCAGGATGAAGTGGAGTCGGCCAATGGATTTGGCCCAGGGCCCAGAGTCGGTGTCGATGATTGTGGTGGGAATGTCCAGTACCGGGCGACAGGGCATCAGGCAGAGGAGTTCCGGCTGGTGTCCGGCGTCGAGGGCTCCCTGCACCCAGCGGAGCACATGGGCGTTATCAGCCTTGAGCGTGATGAAGAGGATCTTCATCGCTCCGATCCAGCGACATCTGGACGGGCAGCGATTGGCTGTGGCTGAAGCTGCGGCATGCATGTTCTCCAATTGCCGGAACGTGATTCTGCGGGAACGGGCACAGCTATTCGCCGCGCATGATCAGGCGGCCCATGCGACGCAGGACGAACCCCGACGCCACGACCAGCGGCAGCGCAACACCCAGTAGCAGGGGCCAGAGCGGCGCCTCAACGGCGCCGGACAAGCCCAACCTTGCCGGCAGCCGCTGCAGTCCGGCCAATAGTAGCCAGGAGATGAGTAAGGCTGCCAGTGCGGGTAGGGCCAGCGCAATGAGGAGCGGCCGTGCGAGGGGTCCGGCACGGACCCCTTGGAAGGCCAACAGCACAGCTTCGCCCCGCCAGGCACGCCGCAGTGAGCGCAGGGCAGCCGCCAGGAGGGCAGCGGTGAGCGCGCTGATCAGCAGCAGAAGTACCAGGGCCGCACGCCCCGCCCGGCGCAGCCCGGCGCCCAACTCGCCCAACAGCTCGCGCTCCACGTGCACGCCGGACACGCCGGGCAGCGCGTCCAGGGCCGCGAGATCCCGGTCTAGCTGCGCCAGTTCGGCCGCCGGCCGGACGCGCAACAGCACGGTGGTGGGAAAGGGATTCTCGCCCAGCAACTCCACCACGTCCAGATCGAAGCCGCTGCGGAACTCGGCCGCCGCCTGGGCGGGATCGAGCAGCCCGGCCCATTCCAGCGTGCGGCTGCCCGCCAGGGTCCGCCGCACCCCATCGAGGGTGGGGGCGTCGGCCTGCTCCAGGTAGCACTCGGCGGGCACGCGGCTGGTCCAGGCCTCGCGCAGGCGGGGGCTGTTGCGCCAGGCCCAGCCCAGCGCGCCGCACAGGGTCAGGGTCAGGGTCCAGACCAGCACCAGCAGCAGGCTGCGCGAGCGCGAGCGGGCCAGCAGGCCCAGGGCCTCCGTCCACCAGATCATCGGCGCCATCCCTGGCCGTCGCCTTCCAGCCGCCCGCCCTCCAGGCGCAGCCGGCGCGTTCCCTCCGGCAGCCGGGGCCGGTCGCCGTGCAGACAGAACAGGATGGCCGTGCCGCGGGAGGACTGACGCACCAGGAAAGCCAGCAGCTCGTCCTGGTGGTCGGGGGACAGGTGGGCGAAGGGCTCGTCCAGTAGCAGGAGATCGGGCAGGCCGCAGAGGGCCAGGGCCAGCTGCGCCCAGCGGGACTGGCCTGTGGACAGGCTGCCGCAGGGCAGGTCGGCCCGGGTGAGCTGGCCCGTCTCGCCCAGGATGCGCATGGCCTCGCGCCGGCGGTCGCGCCCGCCCAGGCCGCGGGCCGCCAGGCTCAGGCGCATCAGGTCGCGCGTGCTGCGCCCGGCGGGCAGCGTGGTGGACTGATCCAGCACACCCAGGCGGCGGCGCCAGGCGGCCAGCCCGCCCGCGCTCCAGGTCAGCGGCTCCTGTTGGAAGAGCAGGGTGCCGGCCTGGGCGGGCAGACGCGCGGCCAGCAGCCGCAGCAGGGTGGATTTGCCCACGCCGGGTTCGCCGGACAGCGCAGCCAGCTCGCCGGCGTGCAGGCGCAGATCGACGGGCCCCAGCCGGAAACCGCCGGGGTACTCGAACTCCAGCCCGCGGGTCTCCAGCAGCGGCAGGCGTGGCGGCGGAGCGGGCGCGCTCAGCACGGGGTCCCCAGCGGTCGTGTGACAAAGTGCACGCGGTCGGCGTCTTCGCCACCCGGCCGCAGGCTGAACTCGGCGTAGCGCGCCAGCACGTGCAGGCCGGCCTGGCGGGCGGCCTCCTCCACCTCCGTCACCCGGTAGATGCGCTGCAGGTGGGACTCGGCCCAGCGCCGCCGGGAGGGCAGGTGGTCCAGCAGGAAGTCGTTGTGATGCAGCCGGGCCGTCCGCTCGTACCAACTGTGGCGCTCCCAGACCCACTCGCCGTTCTGCTCGCGCTCCGTGCGGTCGTTGAAGTAGGCCAGGCTGTTGCGCTCCGTGCAGATGTCGAAGACCACCAGGCCGCCCGGGGCGGAGAGGGCCGCCAGCCGGCCCAGGGCGCGCACCAGCTCGCCCGGTCCGGTCAGGTAGTTGAGCGAATCGTAGAGGCAGGTCACCAGGCGCCAGCGGGCGGGATCCGTCAGCTCGCGCAGGTCGCGCCGGGAGAGCTGGGCCCGCCGTCCCAGCCGGCGCCGGGCCGCCTCCAGCATGTTTTCCGAGAGATCCGAGCCCGCCAGGCGCAGACCCTTCTCGTGCAGGGCGTCCAGGAAGCGGCCGGTGCCGCAGGCCGCGTCGTAGGCGCTGTCCAGCGGAACCCGGGCGTGCAGGTCCCAGACACCGCGCACGAAATCCGCCCACATGGGGTAGTCCACGTGGGACATGAGCTGGTCATAGAAGGAGGCCAGCACCTCGTAAGCGCCGGCGGGTTGGACCTTCAGCACGGGGCATCTCCGTTGAGCAGGAGCAGGGCCTCCTCCAGGGCGGACAACTGGCTGCCCTCGTCCGCGCGGCCCTGGCCGGCCAGATCGAAGGCCGTTCCGTGATCGGGCGAGGTGCGGATCAGGGGCAGACCCAAGGTAGCATTCACGCCCTCCGCCCCGGCCACCAACTTGAAGACGGGCAGCCCCTGGTCGTGATACATGGCCAGGAAGCGGCCTTGCCCGCGGGCCAGGGCGCCGTCGGCGGGCAGCGGCCCCCGAACGGGCAGACCCCGGGCGCGCAGTCCGGCCACCAGCGGTCCCAGCCACTCCACCTCCTCGCGGCCCAGCGTGCCCCCGTCCCCGGCGTGCGGATTCAGCCCCAGGACCACCAGCTCCTCGCCCGGAAAGCGCCGTCCCACATAGTCCAGCGCCAGGCTGATCTTCGCCGCCACGCGTTCCGGCGTGACGGCCGCGGCCAGCCCGGCGACGGGGTCGTGGTTGCTCACCAGTCCGACGGAGAGGCGCGGGCTGGTCAGCCACATGAGCGGATCCGCCACGCCGCAGAGCCAGCCCAGGTACTCCGTGTGCCCGGGCCAGCGGAAGTCCGCCAGCTTAAGGGAGTGCTTGTTGACGGGGGCGGTGACCAGCGCCCGGCGCTCGGGCTGCTCCAGGACCAGGGAGGCGGCGCGGGCCAGGGAGGCCCAGGAGGCCAGCCCGCCCGCCCGGCTGGCGCAGCGCTCGGGCTCTGCCGTCGCAGACCAGGCCGGGGCTTCGGCCGGGCCGCCGGGACCGGCCTCCCAGCCCAGGACCAGCAGGGCGCGCGGCGCTTCCGTGGGCAGCGTATGGGCCTCGAGCAGGGGCAGATCCAACCCCAGCTGCCGGCACTGGGCCTGCACGAGGGCCAGGGGCGCCGTCAGCGCCAGCCCGGCGGGCCGCTCCGCATCCAGCCAGCGCCGGGCCGCCTTGAGCAGCACTTCGGGACCGATGCCCGCCGGATCCCCCAGACTGAGCAACAGCCAGGGCGCGCGCTCGGCGCTCACGACGCGACCGCGGCGGGGGTCCAGCCGGGTGGGGCCGATTCGTCGCCGTCCAACCCGGCCACTTCCTCCTGCAGGCGCTCCAGGCGCTCGCGCACGGCCGGGGCCTCGTCCACGGCCATCAGCTCCATCCGCAGGGCGCGGATGCCCGGATAGTCGCGCAGGTAGGCCGCGTACATTTTGCGCATTTCCATCACGGCGCGGCGCTCGCCCTTGTGGGCCAGCGCGAGGTCCAGGTGCTCGCGGAGCAGGGCCACGCGCTCCGCCAGCCCAGGTGGCGCACAGGGCGTGCCGGTGCGCAGGAATTCGCGGGTCTCGCGGAAGATCCAGGGGTAGTGGATGGCGGCCCGCCCGATCATCACGGCGTCCACGCCCGCGTGCAGGAAGAGGCGCAAGGCGTCCGGCGGGCTCTTGACGTCGCCGTTGCCGATGACTGGAATCTCCACGGCGCGCTTGACCTCGGCGATGCCGTCCCAGTCCGCCTCGCCCTCGAATTTCTGGCAGCGCGTGCGGCCGTGGATGGTGAGGGCGCGGACGCCCAGATCCTGCAGCCGCAGGGCCAGCTCCACGGCGTTGCGGCTGCCCTCGTCCCAGCCCAGGCGCATCTTCACCGTCACCGGGAGCTCCACGGCGCGGACCACGGCCCCGGCGACCTCCAGCAGCAGCTCGGGCTCCCGCATGAGTTGGGAACCCGCCCCGCCCCCGCAGACCTTGCGCGCCGGGCAGCCGAAATTGATGTCCAACAGGTCGGGTCCGTTCTCGGCGGCCCGGAGGGCGGCCAGGGCCATCCGGCCGGCGTCGCGGCCGTAGATCTGGATTCCCACCGGGCGCTCGTCCTCCGCCAGGGCGATCTTGCTGGCCGTACGGCCCGCCAGCCGCACCAGGCCTTCGCTGGAGGTGAACTCGGTGTAAACCAGATCGGCACCCAGCCGCCGGCAGATGCGGCGGAAGGGCTGGTCGCTGTAGCCTTCCATCGGCGCCAGCAACAGGGCGTTCTCCAGCTGGAGCCCGCCGATGCGCAGCGTGCGCGTGTCCAGGATGTCCGGGTGTGCGTTCATGCAGGTAGTTACGGGATTCACGGCCGGCAGCGCAAGGCGGCTAGAAAGGCGGCTAGAATGGATGGCCCAGCTCGACCCAGAGCCGCGGGCCCGGACTATCTGCCGGACCGGCGTCGGTGAGCAGGGCCACGCCGGCGGCCAGCTCGCCCAGCCAGCTGCCCAGATGCAGCGCCAGGCCCGCCTCCTGGACGAACCCGCGCCGGCGCGGCCAGTCGTCCAGGTCGTCGGTCAGACCGAGCGCCGACCAGCGCAGGGAAGCAGACCACTCCCCCGGCCAGCTCTGGCCCAGCACCATGCGCCAGCCCGCCCGCACCCCCAGCAAGCGCCGGGCCGCCAGCTCCGCCGGCGGCAGGCTGCGCAGCCAGTCGTCCCCGCCCAGTTCGAAGCGGTCGCGCCGCTCGGGGCTGTCCGTAGTCCCCGCCAGCAGGGACAGCTGGCCCGTGTGGTTGCCCAGGCTGCGCCAGGAGTCCACCGCCACCCGGGCCCGGAAGGCCGCGTCCCCGCCCTGGCCCCGCGGCACCAGCTGTTCAAAGGAGGCCTCGTGGTACTCGCCGTTACGCGGCAGGACGCGCCGGTTCCGGCTGTCCACCCGGCTGAGCAGGCCCAACCGGGCCAACTGCCGCGAGTGCTCCAGTCCGTCCTGCTCCTCTTCCTCCCATTCCAGCCCGCCGCTGAGGAACACGCTGCCGAGGCCCTGGATCTGCTGGCCCAGGCGCAGCTGGATCGCCCGGGTGGAGCGTTCCGTCATGCCCGTGCCGGAGGCGTGCGGGAAGTGGAGTTCCTCCTGGCACTGCCAGATGTTGAGGCGGGTGGTCAGCCAGGTCTTCCAGATGCGGTCGCTCTCCAGCGAGGCCCGCTGCTCCCTGCGCCAGGCGCCCAGCAGCCAGGCGGCCTCGCCGCGCAGGCTGCGGCGCAGCAGGTTCTCCCAGAGGATCTGGAAAAAGCCCTCGCCCTGGCGGGCGGAGCCGTAATGGAGGCCGGCGCGCAGCGCGGGAAAGGCCCGTTCGCTGGCGTGGAGGATCGCCACGTTGCGCCCGCGGTCGCGTTCCAGGCGCAGGTACACCTGTTCGTAGAGTCCGCTGGCGAACAGGCGGCCGATGCTGCGGTCCGCCTGGCGCACGGAGAAGACCTCGCCGGCGCGCGGCCGGAATTCCCGCAACAGCACGCCCGGCCGCAGTTTCACCAATCCGTCCACGCGCAGCGTGTCCACTTGTCCGGGCTGGAAGAAGAGCCGCAAACGGCCGTCCGCCCAGTCCATCGAATCCAGTTCGCACAGCGCGAAGCCCGCGCGACGCAGACGGATCAACAGTTGGTCCACCTGTTGGTCCAGCACGGCCCGCTGCAGGGGTTGGCCCACCCCCAGGCAGGACAGCAGGCTGTCCACCCCCAGTTCGGCCCACTGCTCCGAGCGCAGGCGCTCGCGGATGGGATCCAGCCCTGTCACGGCCACGGACTGCAGCACAGGGTTGGGGGTCAGGCGCAGGCGATGGACGCAGGGATCCGACAGACTGTCCGCCAGCTGCAGGTCCACCTCGCAGTAGCTGCCGCAGGCGGCCAATTCCCGGCGGAGCTCCAGGGCCTGGCGGCGCGTCCGGGGGCCTGTCTCCATCAGGCCCGGCAGTTCGGGGCCAGGCGACAGCAGATGTTCCAGGGAGCCGGCCGCCACCCAGGCGGAGCCGTTCCACAACTCGGTGAGCAGATCCGCCACCCAGCCGTCCGCAGCCGCTTCCCGGGGACCGGGGCAGGCCGGATGAAGCAGGCGGCGCAGGTGCTCCAGCTCTGCCAACAGGGCCTCCTCGCCGGCCTGCTGAAACTGCTCGCGGCTCCCCAGCACGTTCATGGGCGTGCGGGGCAGGTGCGGGCGCACCACCAGGTCCGCGGCGGCCAGGCTGCGCTGGTTGTTGTCCACCTGCATGATGCCGACGATCTGGTCCGCCAGCTCCCAGGCCTCCGCCAGCTGCTTCTCGTCGCGCAGCGGACTGGTCACGTCCACCACCAGCACCAGATCCGCGCCCAGCTTGCGGGCCGTCTCCACCGGGATGTTGTCGGCGATGCCCCCGTCGATGAGCAGGCGGCCATCCAGCTTGACGGGCTGGAACAGGAAGGGCACGGACATGGAAGCCCGCATGGCCTCGGCCAGGTCGCCGCCGCCCAGCTCGGCCCGCAGGCCGGAGCTCAGATCCGTGGCCACCGCCCGGTACCGGACGCGCAGGCGGTCGAAATTCCCGAAGCCCTGGATGGGCGCACGCCAAACCATTTCCGCCAGGGCCTGGCTGACGCGCTGCCCGGAGGACAAGCTGCGCACCCACTGCGGTTTCCAGCCCTGCAGGCGGATCTCCACCAGGTGGCGATCGCTCACGTCCTTGCGACCAATGGACATCAACCGGCGGTCCGGGCGATCCTGGAACAGGTCGCCCCACGAATAGCGGCCCAGCAGGGAATCGATCTCGTCGGGCGAATAGCCACAGGCGTAGAGCCCGCCCACCACGGCACCGGTGGAGCTGCCCACCAGGCAATAAATGGGGATGCCGCTGCGCTCCAGGGCGCGCAGGGCGCCGATGTGCGCCAGGCCGCGCACCCCGCCGCCGCTGAGCACCACGCCCAGCCGCGGGGCGCTCCCGGACGGAGCGCCCATGGCGAGGCCCTGCGCCCGGACCGTGCAACAGGTCAGCAACAGGAGCCCCAGCAGGATGCCCGTCCGATTCAGCATGGTGTCGTGGAATGAAAGACTCTACCCGCGACACAGCTTATGAAAAGAGCGGCAGTGGACAAGCGGGCCGGGGCGACGCCCGGGCCCGCTTCCTTCAAGGCCCGGGCTATTTGACCAACAGAAGCTTGCGCACGGACTGGCTCTCCCCGGCCTGCAGGGATAACAGGTAGCAGCCCGCCGGCTGGTCGCTCAACAGGAGCCGGCGCTCGTGCACGCCGGCCGGCAGCAGGCCGTCCTCCAGCACCCGCAGCTCGCGTCCCAGCAGATCCACCACCTGCAGGCGGACCCGCTGGGTCCGGGGCAGCAGAAAGGTGACGCGGGTCTCGGGATTGAAGGGATTGGGCCAGACGTCCAGCAAGGTGGGGCTGGCCGGCTGCCCGCCCGCCGGCGGGTCCGCCAGCACGGTGCTGCCGTCGCCAGGCTGGGGGTCGCTTTCGTCCAGCCAGGCCTGGGGACCGCCGCCCGCGCCCGAGTAACGCAGGGAATGCCCCTGTTCCACGTCGGGCAGCACGGCGTCCAGCGGCCAGATGCCGGCTTCCGCGGCCTGGCTTTCCCAGGAGTGTCCCGTGGTTCCGTACTGCATGTAGTCGCGCAGGCCTTCCAGCGTCTGCTGTTCCGTGTTCCACAGCCCCACGAAGCCGTGGGTGTTGCCCAGGCTGGCGCCCGTGAACCACAGCTCCGGCCCGGCGGGCGGCAGCTCCGCCGGGGCGTTGTTGTGCACGACCAGCACCTGGCCGGGTCCGAGGATCAAAGCGGGCAGCAGCAGGTTCGGTCCCGAACAGTCCAGCAGCCATCCGCCCAGGTCCACCGGATCCTGGCCCGTGTTGATCAACTCCACCCACTCCAGCCCCGTGTCCGTGCCGGCGGGGTCGTAGCAGACCTCGTGGATGCGAACCGCGGCTTGTGCGCTGATCCAGCCGCACGCGAGCACGCCCAACAACCATTTCATTCCTGCCTCCTTTGGGTTGAAACCGGGGCGGCGAACCGCCCCGCCTGACCTGACCTCGACATCTCCCCCCTGACGGAGGAGCGCGCGGGCCATCCATGTCCGTGTCCTTTATTGGAAATGGGATTTGTCGAAGACCGGCGCAGGGGCCGCCGGTCCGGGGCCGTTCTCCCGAACAGCGCCAACCTCGAAGACGGTGTTGGCAAGCCCTGGGCCAGAATGATCCCCTTGTCCGTCATAGACATTTCTTGAATTGTCGTCCGCCGGCCTTCTGCATTCTTGAAGTCCAGAGAGCGGATTCCAGCTCTCCAGAGGGCTGTCCAGCGGGTGGGTCAGCCCGGCGCCGGAGATCTCCCGGCAAGGGAAGTCCACGCTGCTCTTGGATCTTCAGTGGAGGAGCACTACTCTTGAGGCTTGTTTTTCACTACGGAGGTAGCTCCCCGGAACCCGCGTAGCGGGCCCGCACTGGGCGGGATTTGAGTCCGGGGCTCCGGTGAATCATTCACCAAGGAGGAGCACGATGTCTCGTTACCGTGGACCCAAGGACCGTCTGTCACGCCGCTTTGAGACCAATCTCTTCGGCGCCAAACGGAATCCGATGGACCGCAGAGGGTTCGCTCCCGGCCAGCACGGTCACAACCGGCGCGCCAAGAAGAGCGAGTACGGCATCCACCTGGACGCCAAGCAGAAGTTCCGCGCCTACTACGGGATGATCTCCGAGGCGCAGTTCCGCAAGACCTTCGAGAAAGCCCGCGGCATGCGTGCCGGCGTCACGGGCGAGGTCTTCGTGGGCCTGCTGGAGTCCCGGCTGGACGTGATGGCCATGCGCATGAGCTTCGCGCCCAACATCTTCGCCGCCCGCCAGGTGGTGACCCACGGTCACATCCTGCTCAACGGCAAGCGCTGCAACATCCCCAGCGCCCGCGTGATGCCCGGCGACGTGGTGAGCGTGCGCGAGAAGAGCCGCAAGATCCCGATGATCTTCCATCAGTTCCTCGGCAGCAAGGGCACGCCGCCCACCTACGTCGAGCTGAATCAGGACGACTTCTCCGGCAAGCTCCTGCACTTCCCCGAGAAGCACGAAGTGCCGTTCCCGGGCGAGTTCAACGAGCAGTTGGTGGTGGAGTTCTACAGCCGCTGAGCCGCGCTCGAGCTGGATTCTGTCTTGCATGGCCCGCCCCTCGGCGGGCCTTTTTTCGTCCGGCCGGTCCGGCAATGAAAACGGCCCGCGCTGGGCACGGGCCGTTGAGGTGAACAGGCTGCGCGGCAGACCAGAAGCCCGCCCGCACCATCGGCCGGGCGTCAGACCTTGAGCTTCCGCACCGTGTCGATGAGCGTGCCGTCGCGGTACTCGATCACGGCCACCACCTCCTCCTCGGTCTCGGCCCGGGTCTGGTGGCCACCGGTCAGCTCCAGCGCCTTGCGGTGCAGGTCCTCGATGCTCACCAGCGGCAGGCCCTTGCCCGCCAGCCGCTCCAGCAGGTCCTTGCGGCGCGGGTTGACCGCCACGCCGTGATCCGTCACCAGCACGTCGATGGTCTCGCCGGGCGCGGTCACCGTGTGCACGCGGGGCACCACGATGCTGTGCACCTTGCGGGTCAGCGGCGCGGTGATCAGCGTGATCTCCGCGTCCGCCGCGTCCGTGAAGCCGCCGATGCCGTGCAGGAGCCAGCCGTCGGAGTGGGTGTTCACGTTGACGTTGAAGTCGAAGTCGATCTCTGTGGCGCCCAGCACGCTGGCCTTGACCCGCGGCGCGAAGCAACCCTTGGTGTGGTCGTTGTAGCTGACGAAGGGATTGGTCGCCACGTGGCGCGGATGGTCGGCCAGCGAGCGCACGCCCGCCAGATCAAAGCTCTGGCCGTCGAGGATGTAGCCCACCAGGCCTTCGTGCAGCAGGTCCACCAGCAGCTGGGTGCTGCCGCCCCGGGCGAAGGTGGCCTTGGCGCCCTTCTCCCGTAGATGGCGTCCCACGAATTCGATGAACTTCAGACTCATGCCCCCGGCGCCGGCCTGGAAGCTGAAATCGGGTTCATCCAGCAGGCCGGACTCGCGCACCACGCGGGCCGCCAGCTCGGCGATCATCACGCGCTCGGGCTCCTCGGCCACGCGCGTGGTTCCGCTGACGATTTGCGCCGGGTCGCCGATGGCCTCCACCTGCACCACGCGGTCCACGTTGCCGCCCTCGATCATCCAGGGGTAGACGGGGAAGGGCTCCAGGTTGTCGGTGATCACCGTGACCCAGTCCGCGTAGAGGCTGTCCGCCAGCGCGAAGCCCAGCGGGCCGCAGGCGCTGCGGCCGCGATCCCCGGTGGCGTTGCCGTGGGGATCCGCCGTGGGCGCCGAGATGAAGGCCGCGTCCACGTGCAGGTCGCCGTCCTGGATGGCCCGGTAGCGGCCGCCGTGGCTGCGCAGGATGGCGGTCTTCGAGAAGCCGCCCAGGCTGCAGAGCTTGCCCACAGGACCGTTCATGGAACCTTCGATGTGGCTGACCACGCCGCTGCGGATGTGCTCGCAGAGCGGCTCGTGACAGGGGAAGAGGGCGCTGGGCGCCACGACCATGTCCCGCAGACCCATCCGGGCGATGATCTCCATGACCTGGTTGAGGATGAAATCCCCGTTGCGCAGGTGATGATGGAAGGACACCACCGAACCGTTGCGCAGGCCGGCCGCGGCCACCGCCGCTTCCAGGTTGGGCAGCAACTTGTCGCGGTAGTCCGCGCCGTGCCGGATGGGCGGCCCGGCTTTGCGACCCGTGGGCGGGGTCTGTCCGCAGCCCGCGAAGGCCTTGACGGGTCGGCCGTTGACTTCCGTGGGGACCATGCGACCCACGGCATTCCGGATGTATTCCATGACGATCTCCAAGCTGAAAACTGGTGGACCAATATAGCAGGCCCTGCGATCCGGAACCGGCTCAATTGGCCCAGGTTGGGGGCCTGCACACGTCCTGACCACGGCCAAATACAGCCAAGTGCTTGATCATCATTCATAAAGATCTGGCCCGAACCTTGCCCCATTCCTCCTGTATCATTGGGAGGATTCCGCATGTCGCGTCTGTTCACTGGGTGTTGCCGAAGCGTTCCGTGCCTGCTGCTTGCCCTGCTGCTGCTGGCGGCGACCGTTACCCCGGCCCTGGCCCTGGAAGCCAACCAAATCCGCGTCCTGCGCAGCGATGGCACACCCGTGACGGCCGCCGACGGTGTGAGCGCAGCAGGCTACCTGGGTGCCAGCCACCGTTGCAGCGGGACCTTCCTGGGCGAGGGCATTTTCGAGTTCCCAGCCGCCACGCCCATCGACAACGCCCGAATCACGCGGCACTACCTGAGCTCGCCGGGCTTCCCCCTGGCCACTGAGATCGCGCTGGTGGAGTTCCGCGTGGAGGTGCGGGCCAGCGGGGCGCAGGGCGGCGCGCCGGTCTCGGTCAACCACGGACTCTCGCTCTATCAGGCGAGCAGCCACAAGGCCTACTTCCCCGCGCCGACGGCGCCGGGCGTGTATCACATCGACGTGGTCCCCGGCCAGAGCGTGCGCGCCAGCGTCACCAAGGACTACCTGAGCGCCTTCAC
>Ga0172380_10000544_pt1 | contig 72419 bp, 70 predicted proteins | sample Leawe162metaG_FD_119747 | JGI IMG/M metagenome (GOLD analysis project Ga0172380, IMG submission 119747) | Leachate microbial communities from a municipal landfill in Southern Ontario, Canada - Leachate well 162 metaG | ecosystem: Engineered > Solid waste > Landfill > Unclassified | place... | reverse complement strand
CTTTCTGGAGCATCTCAAAATTGATTTGTTCCCGGATGAAGTTTATGTGTTTACCCCTAAAGGGACGATTCTGGCCTTGCCAAAACGGGCGACTGCGGTCGATTTTGCTTATGCCGTCCATTCTGGCATCGGCAATAGTTGTGTTGCTGTGCGCATTAACCATGAGTTGGCACCGTTGCGCTCAGAGTTACATAATGGCGACCACGTTGAAATCATCACGGGTTCGCTGGCAAAACCCAACCCAGCATGGCTTAATTATGTCATCACTGGGCGCGCACGGGCGCATATTCGTCACTTTTTAAAATCTCAACAGTCAACAGAATCAGCCAGTCTTGGTGAGCGTATGTTAAACCAAGCTTTACGTGCCTTACAGGCTGATCCCGACCAAATATCGGATGCGCATTGGCAAAAGATAATACGTGATTACGGCCTTAAAAATAAATCAGAAATTTTGACTGATATCGGCTTAGGTAAACGCCAAAGCGTAATGGTGGCGCATCAGTTGCTTGCATTAACAGATGACCACCTGGAAAAGCATAATAATCTGCCAGGGGTGTCTTTAGATACCATTACCATTCGCGGTACCGAGGGCATGGCGGTACAGTTTGCCCCTTGCTGTAAACCGATTCCAGGCGACCCGATTTTAGGCTTTATCAATAAAGATAAAGGCTTGGTAATTCATACACATGATTGCCCAAGTGTGCGTAAATTTAAACTAGACCCGGATAAATGGCTGGATGTGGAGTGGGAACCGGAAAGTACACGTTTATTTAAAACTAATCTTAATTTAACTGTGGCAAACCAGCCGGGCATGCTGGCTAAAATCGCATCAGGCATTGCCGAGGCTGGGTCCAACATTGATAATGTGAGTGTAGAAGAGGCTGATGGTAGCGCCTATGCTAATTTATACTTTACCGTACAGGTTAGAAATCGCATACATTTAGCTGAACTTATGCGTAGTTTGCGTAAAATACCTGATGTTGTGCGCATTAACCGGACTAAAGGCAACGTAGCTAGCAATGGAAAAAGCGCTAATAGTAAAGCCAGCTCGCAATAGTTGGCGCAACTAACTTTTAACAAAACTTTTTAACAAAATAATGACGCCATAAAATGACAACGAACACAAAGCAAATTATTCAAACGCAAGGTGCACCAGCGGCAATTGGCACTTATTCTCAAGCCGTTAAGGTAGGCAATACCGTCTATTTGTCTGGTCAAATTGGTTTAGACCCAGCCACCATGCAAATGGTAGAAGGGATAGAAGCGCAAGTGCACCGCGTATTTACCAACTTAAAAGCCGTGGCAGAAGCCGCTAACAGTAGTTTAGGCGACGTGGTGAAGCTGAACATTTTTTTAACGGATTTGTCCCACTTTGCTTTGGTAAACACCATTATGGCTGAGTATTTCAGTCAGCCATATCCAGCACGTGCTGCCGTGGGCGTTGCCTCATTGCCGCGTGGCGCACTGGTTGAAGCTGATGGTGTGCTGGTCTTGTAGGCTAGCTTTCAGCGCACGTGCGAAGTCAGCTCAATACCTTGCCGGATGGGTTGCCGATACCCGTCGATGACGGAATGGCGGCACATCTGGAGGGTATGCCGTTACCGAAAACTGTGCTTCATGCAACCAATGGTCAGCTTATTAACTTGTCCGAACATAAACATAGGCTCGTTATTTATGTGTACCCCTTAACCGGGCGTCCAGAGGTTGCACTTCCTGAAGGTTGGGATGAAATCCCTGGAGCGAGGGGATGCACGCCGCAAGCCTGTGATTTTAGTCATCATTATAAAGAACTCCAGGCGCTGGATGCTGCGGTTTTTGGTTTAAGTTCACAAACGACAGATTATCAATTAGAGCTAAAGCGTCGACTGCATTTACCCTTTGACTTACTCAGTGATAGTGGGTTTTTATTACATTCCACTTTGGCGTTACCAGTATTTAAGGTGGATGCGTTACAGCTTTATAAAAGACTAACCTTGATTGCGGAGCAGGGTGCCATCAAAAAAGTTTTTTATCCGGTCTTTCCGCCTAATCAAAATGGAGCGCAAGTGATTGATTGGTTGAAAAATCACTCGTGAATATGCTTGCACTAAGTGAAATCAAGGCGTTCAGCAAGCCGCTAGTTGCCAATTTAGCCAAGCTTGGCATTGGTAATCTGCAAGCTTTATTGCTACATTTGCCACTGCGTTACATCGATGAAACGCATATCACCGCGATTCGAGATTTGCGGACGGGGGAATCTTCGCAAGTAGAAGGGGAGATTGTTCACGCAGAGGTCACTTACAAACCGCGTAAAGCCCTTATCGCTAGACTAGAAGACGCCAGTGGCCAGCTCACTTTGCGTTTTTTGCATTTTTACCCCAGCCAAATTGCAGCACTTAAAGTAGGGGCAAAGTTGCGTGTGTATGGTGAAGTGCGCAATGGATTTTTTGGCTATGAGATTGTTCACCCTACCTGTAAAGCCGTAGGTGAAAAAACGGTAGTGGCGGAGACCTTAACGCCGGTTTACCCAACCGTGGCAGGTCTTACTCAAGCCAATTTACGCAAAGCGATTAGCTTGGCGCTGACGCAAGGAGTATTGACAGAAACACTACCCGCCAGTGTTTATGCAAATCTGCACCTGCCAAGTTTTGCGGCAAGTTTGCAAGCGCTACATCATCCAAGCCCTGAAGTCGATTTACAGGCTTTAGACAACAAATCTACAGCACACTGGCGCCGATTGGCTTTTGACGAGCTGTTGGCGCAGCAGCTTTCTATGCGCAAACACTATGCACGCCGCCGTAGCGTAAGCGCGCCACAATTTTCACCTTCAAAACAATTGGTTTCAGCGTTGCTAAAAAGTTTACCGTTCGCGTTAACGGGTGCGCAGCAAAAAGTAGCGTTGGAAATAGAGCGCGATTTAACCCAGTCGCATCCCATGCAGCGGTTGCTGCAGGGAGATGTCGGCAGCGGTAAAACTATCGTGGCTTGTATGGCTGCATTGCAAAGTATCGAAAATGGCTGGCAAGTCGCTTTGATGGCGCCGACGGAAATTTTAGCCGAGCAACACTACCGTAAAATGTTAGGGTGGTTATCGCCGTTAAACATTCGCATTGCATGGTTAACCGGTAGCCAAAACAAAAAAGACCGCGAAGCGGCGTTGACGACTATCGCAAACGGCGATGCGCAATTAGTGGTGGGCACGCACGCTTTGTTTCAAGAGGCGGTGCAATTTAAAAACTTAGGGGTAGCCATCATTGATGAACAACACCGCTTTGGCGTACACCAGCGTTTAGCCTTGCGTCAAAAAGGGCAGCCTGAGCCTCACCAATTAATGATGTCGGCAACGCCTATTCCACGTACTTTGTCGATGAGTTATTACGCTGATCTGGATGTTTCGGTGATTGATGAATTGCCGCCTGGCCGCACACCTATCGTGACTAAGTTAGTTTCTGATAGTCGGCGTGACGAAATCTTGCAACGTGTGCGTGAGGCGTGTTTACAGGGCAATCAAGCCTATTGGGTATGTCCGCTAATAGAGGAATCAGAGGCGTTACAATTAGCCACTGCCAATGATACTTACGCGCTCATGCAAAATGAATTCCCGGAGTTGAAAATAAGCTTAGTGCATGGCCGCATGAAGTCCGCTGAAAAGCAGGCAGTGATGGCAGAATTTAGCGCAGGCGCCTCACAACTCTTAGTCGCCACCACGGTGATAGAAGTCGGCGTCGATGTGCCGAATGCCAGTTTAATGGTGATAGAGCACGCAGAACGCATGGGGCTGTCGCAACTACACCAACTACGCGGCCGCGTGGGCAGAGGAACGACAAAAAGTACCTGTATTTTACTTTATCAAAACAAACTTTCTGAAACCGCCCGTGCGCGTTTAAAAGTAATTTATGAGAGTAATGACGGTTTTGCCATCGCCCAGGCTGACCTGCAAATCCGGGGCCCTGGCGAGTTGCTTGGGGTACGCCAGAGTGGTGTGCCTATGCTCAAGATTGCTGACTTAGCCCGCGATGTCGATTTGCTGGAAACTGCGAAAACACTGGCAGATCAACTGTTAAAAAATTATCCGGCAGAAGTAGAAAGCCATCTGGCAAGGTGGATGGGTAACGCGGGTGAGTTGGTGAAGGTTTAACGCAAGTATTGTTAATCCGAGATTTTCGATTAGCTCATAATAATTTTGATGTGAAAATTAGCCTAGATTTTTAGCTAAATGATGGGTACTGATAGATAACACTACCTAACGTCATGCTAGCATGACGGGGTTTGAGTTAAGTTTTTAGGTACTAATGGAAAATCTGGGTTAATACGGAGTCGAGGATTTCTATCGGACAACAATCCTTGATTCCACTGCGTTACATCGAGGCTTGCTATTTTAGTCTGCATGAACCCGTCACCAGATTAGGTTGAATTGGTAGACCAATTCAGGCTCGAACATCGTCGCCGCTAACGTGTCATCTGCGCGTACAGTAGCGGCAGCTCTTTAGGTAAATCTTCCGGTTTGCGTATCACGGCAAAGCCGCCCGCCCCAAATAAGTGTGGTAGATATTCGTTAGCTTCAATGTCAATGGTGACACAGAATGGTCGCAACCCCTGCTGACGTGCTTCGTGCAGCGCCACTCGAGTATCTTCAATGCCATAGCGCCCTTCGTAGCGATCTACGTCATTGGGTTTACCGTCGGTGAGCAGTAACAGCAGGCGCTGGCGTTGTGGCTGCGCTGCAAGCAATGTTGTTGCACGGCGAATAGCAGCACCCATGCGCGTATAGTATCCGGGCTTGATGGCTGCAATGCGTCCGCGTGCTGCGCTGTCATAGCGCTCATCAAAACTTTTCAGGCGATTAAATCGCACGTTTCCACGCTTAAGGGATGAAAACCCATACATGGCAAAGCGGTCACCCGTGGCTGATAATGCTTCAGAGAACAAAAATAAGCTGTCGCGTATCACATCAATCACGCGAGCATGATCAGAGGCATAGGCATCTGTAGAGAGCGATAAATCCGCCAATAGTAAACAGGCCAAATCACGTTGCTGATTGACTTGCGCACGGTACACACCGCGATTGCCAGAGTGAGAGCCACTGAGCAGGTCGGCCTCTTGCCGCACCCATGCATCAAGGTCAATCTCCTCACCCTCCTGTTGGCCTTTTAGCCAAGTTCTAGTGGGCGCCAGTGCCTGAAACTGGCTACGCAGGTACTTGGCAGTGCGGCGCAATTGTAGCGGTAGCTCACAGGGTTCAGCTTGTTGTGACACAAACTCTTGTAGACGGCAGTAATCGGGCTGCATCCTCTGTTTTTTGTAATCCCATTCTGGCAGTGAAATTCCTTCGCCTAGGGGTGTATTGTCTTCACCAGCGGGCGGCAGGTCAAGATCAAAACGTAATTTGGCTGCGCTGGTTTCATTATCGCGCGCCACCGTCATGCTATCCATGTCTTCGGCAGCTTGTGCCGCATTTTCTAGATCATCTTCCTCGTCCTGAGGACGGTTGACCTTAATATATTCTGTCCATGAAAACAGGCTCTCGGCACGAAACAACATTAGAAAGCCATCTTTGCCATCCGGCATATCGGTACGCTCTGCCGCATGTTTACGACGGCTTTTTGCGGCGTTTGCGTTGTCCGATTCATCTCTTTCCGGCGCACCATCACTTGCAGAAACTTTGCTTGGTGCGCTGACTGGCGGGGTTGGGTGGGTCCATAGCGGCACAGGGTGGAATGGCATTTTTGAAGGTGGTAAAACTTGAACACTGCCAGGTTGTTGCAAGGCTTGGCGGATGGCATTTTCCTGCGCGGCTTCTTGTGTTGGCAGGTCTGCGGGTACGGGGCGTAAAGCAAGTATCGCCTCAACAAGCTGCTGGTAACGCGGTAGCAAACCGGGAAAGCGTTCTAACGTAACGAGTGTGGCTGTTTGATTACGTATTATCCACGGTAGGTTGTCATCCACTTTGGCTGCCGAGAGCGCGACTAACCACAAATACAAGTCGCGATTAAGACTACGTTCTGAGAATAGCGCAATACGTTCAGGTAGGCGCAGTGTTTCACCATCGCGCCAGGATAATTCAACGCGCTCGCCACTAGTGGCAAGCCGTTGCATCCAACGGCGCCGCGCGCCGTGGCGAGTAGGTGGTGCGGCTGATAAATTTAAGCCGGCATCACCGCCTAATGCACGAAAATATATAGCCGCAGTTTTGCTGATTTCATTCAAACTCACAGCCGCATCCGCGTGCTGCTTATCAGCAGCGCGTGTTACCAGCTTGTGCCATAGCTCACCGACGTATTCTTCCATGTTAGCGTTTATTTAAGGTTGAATTTTTCATTATCTACCAAAAGTAGCATCAATCACTTCACGCAGAGCCACCGCTGTTTCCGGGTCATCGGTCAGGGTTTCCACTAAGGACGCACGGCAAGCGAGGGTCGGATCACAACCATCTTTAATCAAGGTAGCGGCATATACCAGCAAACGGGTACTGGCGACCTCTTCCAGATCATGGTCGCGTAGTGCGCGAAAAGCATTGGCGATAGATACCAGGCGTTTTGCGTTCATGGCATCAATGCCGGTTTCGCCGATTAAAATAGCTTCTTCCTGCGTGGCCGGAGGAAAATCAAAGGCCAGCGAGATAAAGCGCTGCCTGGTGGATGGCTTCATGCCCTTAAGAAAATTCTGATAACCCGGGTTGTAAGAAACGACCAGCATGAAAGACGGCGGTGCCGCCAGTTGTTCACCAGTACGGTCTATCGGCAATATGCGGCGGTCGTCGGCGAGTGGGTGCAATACCACCGTTGTATCTTTACGCGCCTCGACCACTTCATCCAGATAACAAATGCCGCCTTCGCGCACTGCGCGCGTTAAAGGCCCATCACTCCACACAGTTTGACCATCAACAATCAAATGCCGACCGACTAAATCGGCGGCCGTAAGGTCATCGTGACATGCCACAGTATGTAACGGCAAGCCAAGCTTGGCAGCCATGTGTGCGACAAAGCGCGTTTTACCGCATCCGGTTGGGCCTTTGATAAGCAATGGCAAACGATTACGCCATGCGCGTTCAAAAAGCTCAATTTCACTACCGTGCGGTTGATAAAAAGGGTAATTTTCCATGGTGTTTCCAATGATTACTTTAAAATAATGCCCATTTAATGTTTAAATTAAAACCTACTTCATCCCGATTAAATAAGCGATTGCAATTAAGCTACCTACAATTAAAAAATAGCCGAACATAATGACACGCCAAAACAACTTGACGTGACTTAACCCCATAAAGTAATTCGCCACCATTTGGCTTTTAATCATAGTGATTGCAAGCAACATAAATACGGAGCTTTTACCAGCCAAGCCAGATTCACCAATGTTGAATGTAGCTATCGTTAACACAACTAGAAGCAACCAAATAATGGAAGATAATCGATTGGTTTGTATCTGAGCATTCAGCATGATGTACCTAGCGAATAATATAAATTAAGGGGAAAAGAATAATCCACAGAAAATCTACCATGTGCCAGAATGAGGCGCCAGTTTCTACACCAGTGTAATTTTGTGCACTATACCCACCACGACGCGCTTTAATGATAATGCTGACAAGTATCACCAATCCCATCAACACATGCATAAAGTGAAAAAAAGTAAGCGACAGATAAAACATGTAAAAAGCATTAGTGCTTAATGTAATGCCTGCAGTAAATTTTTCATGGAATTCGATTGTTTTGATACCAACAAATACCGCCCCCAGTAAACACGCACCAACCAGCCAATTCGCACATTGTTGAGGCAGTCCACGCCTGATGGCAGCAACGCCACGCACGACAAAATAGCTACTCGAAATAAGTACCAGTGTGTTAATAAAACCAAAAGTCTGATTTAAAGTGAGTTGCGACGCGTTAAACAATTCAACATTATTAGCACGTGCAAAGGCATAAGCAACAAACAGAACGCCGAATGCCAGCATCTCAGCGAGGATAAAAATCCAGATGGCAAAATCGCCAGGGAGTTCATCTTTATTATTAGATAGTAGTGTGTTCAAGGATGGCCAATCAGATAATCAGTGGCATTGATATACATAGAATCTACTGCACAGAATCTATCGAAAGAATAATGGTTAATAAATACACTTAAAACAGAAATGCCAATAGAGAGAGGAGCGAACCCCTCTCTCCAGCGACGACTAATCCCTATTACTCAAAGGCATGGCTTTTGCCTTTAACAAAAAAACTTCCTATGTAAAGCAACAGGCCTAACAGAAATACCAGACCAGCAGCTTCACGCGCCCAATAGAATATCGCGATTGAATCCTGCACCGCCATAAAACTCATCGGCGCGTCAGAGATACGTTGTAACCAGACTTGCACAAACCCTGCACCCGTTAACAGCAACGCGATTGAGAACATAGAAATTGTCATTAACCAGAATGACCACATCTCCATAATCTGCCCTCTTTCCGGGTTGGCCGCACGTCCGCGTAAAATGGGCATCGCATAAGAAATCATGGTCAACACCACCAACGCATAGGCGCCATAAAATGCCAGATGACCGTGTGCAGCAGTAAGTTGCGTACCATGTGTGTAGTAGTTTACTGGTGCCAGTGTATGTAAGAAACCCCATACGCCAGCGCCTAAGAACGCAACCACACTGGTGCCTAATGCCCACAATACAGCCGCTTTATTAGGATGGTCACGACGACGTTTATTCACCATATTGAATGCAAAGATAGTCATCATCAAGAACGGAATAGGCTCTAACGCTGAGAAAATTGAACCCCACCATAACCAATACGCTGGTGCGCCGATATAGAAGTAGTGGTGACCAGTGCCGATGATGCCAGTTACCAGCGTCATGGTAATGATGACATACAACCATTTTTCAATCACTTCGCGGTCAACCCCTGTGACTTTAATCAACACGAAAGCCAGCATTGCACCTAGAATCAATTCCCACACACCTTCTACCCAAAGATGCACTACCCACCACCAGTAGAACTTATCTTTTACTAAGTTAACCGGGTTGTAGAACGCAAACAGAAAGAACACGGCCAAACCCAGCATGCCAAGCGTTAACACTAAACTAATAGCAGTTTTACGCCCTTTAAGCATGGTCATGGTGATGTTAAATAACCAGGATAACGCAACTAACACGATACCTACTTTTGTTGGCAAGGGTTGCTCTAAAAACTCGCGCCCCATGGTATTGAGCAGATCATTGCCGGTCCATTTGGCTAATGAAGCGTAAGGCACCAGCAAATAACCAAGTACGGTAATCGCTCCGGCCGCTAAAAATACCCAAAAGGTAATAATCGCCAGCTTGGGGCTATATAACTCGGTTTCAGACTCTTCTGGAATCAAGAAATATGAGGCGCCCATAAAGCCGAATAAAAGCCACACAATGAGCAGGTTGGTATGCACCATGCGAGCGACGTTAAAAGGTATGGCGGGGAACAGAAAATCCCCAACCACATATTGCAACCCCATGATTAGGCCAAATAGAATCTGGCCAAGGAACAAGGCAATTGCAGCGATGAAGTAAGGCTTCGCCACTGCCTGAGACGTGTATTTCATTTTAATAATCTCCTGAGATAATGACGGATTAGCCTTCAATGTTTGGTGGCCAGTTATTGGTGTTGATTTCAGAGGAGTATTTGAGGAACTCCACCAGATCATCCAACTCTTTGTCAGTTAGATTGAATTGTGGCATTTGACGACGTCCAGGCACGCCTGTTGGCTGACCTTTAATCCATGCTTTGATAAAATCAGGACCGCGACGCTTGTAAACATTGCCTAGTTCTGGCGCAAAATATGCACCTTCACCTAGTAAGGTGTGGCACCCGATACAATTGTTTGTTTCCCATAATTTCTTGCCATGCTCTACTGCGGGCGTAATGTTTTGACTATTGTCGCGCGTTGGTAAAACCTTCATGGTATCGAAGGTTAATGCGAGAAATAGCAGGAAGAAAAAAACTCCCCCACCGAAAAAAACATTGCGCGCCATAGACTTGGTAAAAGTTGCGCTCATAACCTTGCTCCCCTCAAACAAATATGATTAATTAAAAAAATTAAAGAACTTTATATTCTTAAGATGTATATTACGCACATCTATTAAAATATGCAAATTATATATATCTTTATCAAGTTTAATGATTTCGAAGAATAAGTGCCAACATGCATTGCGTATTAAACACTTTGACAATAGCGGAGTCATGAATTTAAATTCATGACCCGAATCAAGTTTGAAACTAGAGTAAATTAGTAGGTAATAAAACTTAAACAGAACCTAAAGGAGGATCTCATGAATACATCACTAATCACCCAGCACTTATCAGCGTTTTATATGTTTTCAGAACTACAACCAAACCAAATTGATCAATTAGCCTCTGGCACGAGATCGCTAGAAATAGCGCGAGGAAGCACGCTATTTAACCGTGGTGATAAAGCAAACGGTTTTTATTTACTATTAGAAGGTCAGATAAAGCTTGGCATCATCTCGCCACAAGGTGATGAAAAAGTTATTGGGCTAATTCAGCCAGGTGAAAGCTTTGGAGAAGCGGTATTGTTCTTAGAGCGCTCTTTTCCAATTTATGCGCAAGCTACTTTAGATACCAAAGTATTATTAATTAGTAGAGACGCAATTTTTGATATTCTTGATAACGATGTAACCGTTGTTCGTCGTATGTTAGCGGGAATTTCAGCACGCAATCGTCAACTGGTTAATGATATTGAGTCTATTTCATTACAAAACAGTAGCCAACGTCTGATTGGTTACTTACTACAAATCAGCACCGATTCACCAAATCCAGATCGCATAAAACTCCCGGCAAACAAACTGACCATCGCCTCTATGCTTAATATCACGCCTGAAACACTCTCGCGCGTCATGCTGAGGCTACAAAATGCTGGGCTCATTGAAGTCGATGGCAAAGAAATCGCCATTACTAATGTCGTTGGGTTACGTAATTTTCAGTAAGTGCTGGTCACACCGCAAAATATGCCTCACCAATCAGCCATAACAATGAACGGCTGGGTGATTTAAAGCATCTCATCACTCTAGGGGCTTAGAGACACCCTTTAACAAAAAGATTACTTTGATGGCTTCGCGTAGTTAAACGCATCTGAATAAAACGCATCTTCAGACAGCCCTGCATTTAAAAACCCTGCATGCGCAACTTCTACCATTGCGGGTGCGCCGCAGCAATACACTTCAAATCCACTTAAATTCTCGACATCATCTAATACCGCTTGATGCACCAAGCCGGTGCGGCCCTGCCAATGGTCTTCAGGTAACGCATCAGATAACACGGGTATAAACTGAATATGCGCATGCGCCTCTGCCCAAGCGGTTGGCAACTCAGGCATATAAAGGTCTTGTAGCGTTTTGGCACCCCAATATAAGGTCACATTGCGTTTGATATTGTTGTGAAGCATGTGTTCCACAATGCCCTTGATGGGCGCGAAGCCGGTGCCGCCTGCCACCATAATCATTGGCTTTGTCGAATCGTCACGATAATAAAAGCTACCAAATGGTGCTTCTATGCGCAAAATGGCTTTGTCTGGCATTTCATTAAACACATACTGCGTAAACTGCCCATCTGGAATTAAACGCAAATGTAACTCGAGTAAATTATCAACATGCGGCGCATTGGCGAGCGAAAATGCGCGGCGCTTGCCATCTTTAAGCAAAAATTCGATGTATTGCCCGGCGTAAAACTGTAAATGCTCGTTACTTGGTAGCTTTAAAAACAATGCCATGACATCGTGTGATAACTGCAGCTTACGCTCAACCCGTGTGGGAATAATGCGTGGATGAATCACGCCCGCATTAATTTCGCGGCATTCAATAGTGATATCAGTAAGTGGCCTGGCACAGCAGAATAAAGCCTTGCCTGCTGCCCTCTCTGCCTCGGTCAGTGCGCTGGCGGCATAGTCACCATAATCCACTTCACCACTTAGCACTACGCCTTTGCAACTACCGCAGGCACCGTTGCGGCAACCATAGGGCAAGTTAAAACCAGCCTCTATGGCAGATTCCAATACGGTTTCATAGGCTTTTGCGGTATAGCTATGGCCGCTCGGTTGAATGGTGATTTGGTATGTCATACTTAAATTTTCTCTGTTATTTTTTAATTGGGTATCTTTGAAACTAAAAATCGTGATTGTCCATGAAGCACACAAAATTCACGAAAAATGAACTTTAAATTCAGCAAGTTTCATTTCAAATATGTTCGTGTATTTTGTGTATTCCGTAGACAGCGACTTGCTCTAATTTTAATCTTCTCGGCGAAACTCGCCCTCTATCACATCATCATTGGCCGCTTTCTTTGCCTGGTATGGCGATGACGGCTGATTGTTATCTGGCAGCTGACTATTTTTAATGGGTATTAGTAACAGAATAACCGCAATAACATCAGTGATTACACCTGGCAAAATTAACAATACACCCGCGATTATATTACGCGCACTGCCAAACATGGCTTTTATCGGACTTCCACCCGCACTTAAAATTTGCACCATGCGGCCTGAAAACAATGATTTTTCATCCCGAATAAGCCGAAAGCCCAACAAAGCTATCGCAACTAAATATACTAATAACCATAAACCGTAGTGCTGTCCTAATTCTATTAGCAGCCATATCTCGGCAATGGGAAAAGCGAGTAAAATCAAAACCATTAACAATCGCATAATGTATAACCTTTGATGTGTGACCTTAAATTTTGAATCCTGAAGCTATTTTACTGGTATTAACCAATATGCCCAATGAAGCAAGCGCCAAGCAGTTGGCTGAAACACTCATTGCGCAAAATCTGGCTGCGTGTATCAACCTGTTAAGCCCTTGCCAATCAATTTATGCATGGCAAGGTAAAATAGAAAACGTGAGCGAGGTTCCCCTGCTCATTAAAACCAATCAAACTCAGTATAATGCACTGGAAGCCGCGATCATAAAAGCGCACCCGTATGAACTTCCTGAAATAATCTCTATCCATGTAAGTGGTGGCTTACCTCGCTATTTACAATGGGTAAACACACAATTGTCTACTTGAAGGCCGCAATGTTAAAACGAATTTTTTATTGTTTACTGCTTACATGTATAACCCTATCTGCGCCTGTGAGCAGCGCAGGCAATGCCGGTAGCACCCTTAAAGGCTTATTTACCAACAACGCGACTGAAGATGAGTTTTTATCACCTGAGGTTGCGTTTGGTCTGGATATTAGGCAATCCAGCCAGCAAATTCTTGCTAATTTCACCGTAGCACCCGGCTATTATTTATACAAAGAACGCATAAAGTTTGTGTTAACGCCGTCAATTGCGCATGAAACCAGCCTGCCAGCGGGCGATATTAAAAATGACCCAAACTTTGGCAAAATGGAAGTTTACCATCAAGACTTTACCGGAGTAATTACGCTTAAAAGCGTGCAAAATGAAGTTATTACAATTAAAGCCACTTATCAGGGCTGTAGCGAAAAAGGTTTATGTTATGCACCCCAACATAAAACCTTCACCGTTGCCCCAAATAATGCTTCTGACAACACAAATACAGCGGCTGCTGGTGTCGCGGCAGCTTCCACACAAAGCAAAAACAATGCGTTAAGTAACGATAGCCAAGCCGCAAATTTACTCAAAAGCGGCAAATGGTGGCTCATTATTTTAGGTTTTTTTGGTGCAGGCTTGCTACTCGCATTCACACCTTGCGTGTTCCCGATGATTCCGATTTTGTCCTCCATCATCATTGGTAAAAATGCACATGTAACCCGTCTGCATGCTTTCAATTTGTCACTTGCCTATACCTTGGGCATGTGTTTAACCTACACCTTGGCGGGTATAGCCGCTGGTCTTTCCGGGCAAATGTTAAGTAGTGCTTTGCAAACCCCATGGGCGCTGGGCTTTGGCGCATCAATTTTTGCACTACTCGCCCTTTCTATGTTTGGCTTCTATGAACTCAAGCTCCCCAGTAGCCTAGAAAATAGCCTGTTTAACTTAAGCCACCGCATCAAAGGCGGGCGCTTTTTTAGTGATTTCCTGATGGGAATATTATCCGCGTTAATCATTAGTCCATGTGTGGCAGCACCGCTCGCAGGCGCTTTGCTCTACATCAGCTCAACCAATGACGTGGTACTTGGTGGCGTTGCCTTATTTTCACTCTCTCTCGGCATGGGCACACCGCTCCTGCTTATTGGTGCGTCCGCTGGCACGCTATTACCCAAGGTTGGCAACTGGATGAACGCCGTGCGTAACGTATTTGGCGTGCTCATGTTAGGCGTTGCGGTGTGGTTAATTGCACCCGTTATTCCAGTAAGTGTACAAATGGCGCTATGGGCAGCCCTGTTAATCGTGCCCGCCATTTTTATGCATGCCTTGGACAACCTTCCCACCGATGCCAAACCGGCACTCAAGTTCTGGAAAGGTATCGCCATCATGTTGCTGGTGGCGGGCTTAGCGATGCTGATTGGCGCTTTATCGAACGCTAAATCACCGCTTGAGCCATTAGGTGGTTTGCTGACAAAAACCAGCAATACACACCAACAAAGCGCACTACAGTTTAACCGCGTTAAAAACCTTGCCGACCTTGAAAGCCAGCTCCAAGCGGCAAAAGGTAAGCCCGTGATGCTCGATTTTTATGCGGACTGGTGCGTGTCTTGTAAAGAGCTGGAACAATTCACCTTTAATGATTCGCGCGTGCAAACCGCGCTAAAAGATACCGTGTTATTACAAGTCGATGTAACCGAAAACAATGATGACGATAAAGCTTTATTAAAAAAATTCAGCCTATTCGGGCCACCAGGCATTCTCTTTTTCAATGCTAAATCAGAACACGAATCAAACCTGAAAGTAGTCGGCTACCAAAATGCAGACGCTTTTTTGCAAACACTTAACCAGCGCGGTAGCTGCTTACCTGAAACCATAGAATGCTAAACATGAGCGTGTTCAGAAAATTTATTGCCAGCTTAGGTATCATCCTGGTCATGCTAAGTTTCGGCTTGGCGATACGCGCCTTCTACCCGACCGATGCTATTGGCAATAACACCAACATTGCCACTAACGCGCTTTTTACCACCGCCTTCATTAACACAGAGGGTAAACCACAAAACCTGAAGCAGTATCAGGGCAAAATTATTGTGCTTAATTTTTGGGCAACCTGGTGCCCACCATGCCGTGAAGAAATGCCTGAGCTGACTCAATTGCACCAAGAATATCAGCACAAAAATGTAGTGGTATTGGGTCTTGCCCTGGATGAACTCAATTTAGTGCAGGAATTTTTGCAAGCATCTCCTGTTAGCTACCCGATTTTTGTTGCGGATAGCCCAGAAACGGATTTAAGCGAGCCGCTAGGCAATGACAAAGGCGTGTTGCCCTATACTGTCATTATTAACGCTGACGGCCAAGTAGTTAACACCTACTTTGGCCGTATCTCCAAATCTCTGATTGAAGCTGCAATCGAGCCCTTATTATCAAAGTAACAGCCTGTTTTTAATTGTCCAATGCTATCAGTATGTTGATAGCGGTATCCCATATAATTTCGCTTAATTACGCCAAAGTAGCTGGACAAAACGCGTTAACTTCGGCAAACTTGCGACTATGAATTATTGTAATTTAGGCAACAAGTATCTCAAACAGGCGGTTTACCATGCCAACTAAATCTATTTTAGTGCTACATGGCCCTAATCTTAATCTATTAGGGTTACGTGAGCCGGAGCACTATGGCAATGCAACGCTTGAAAGCATCAATCAGGCGCTCGTCACACAAGCGCAATTAGCTAAGGTTGAGTTAGAAACATTTCAAAGCAACGCAGAAGCTGAACTTGTCACTAAAATTCAGTCAATTGCGTTTAAAAAGGTTGATTTTGTCATTATCAACCCAGCTGCATTCACACACACATCAGTTGCCATGCGTGACGCACTTAGCGCAGTTAAAGTGCCTTTTATCGAAGTGCATCTATCTAACGTTTATGCACGAGAAGCATTTCGCCATCACTCTTATTTCACTGATATTGCTGTTGGCGTTATCAGCGGTTTAGGCGCACATGGCTACACATTAGCGCTTGATTACGCTATCAATCATATCAATCGTTCTTAAAATAATAATAGTCAGTTTTAATTAGGGGTTACTATGGATTTACGCAAACTTAAAAAATTAATTGATCTTGTCGAAGCATCCGGCATTTCTGAGCTGGAACTCACAGAAGACGGTGAAAAAGTACGCATCAGCCGCAACTTTACCTCACAGGCGCCGGCACAACATTATGCCAACTATGCGCCTCAGCAGTATGCCGCAGCACCGCAAGCGGCAGTAGCCATTGCAGAGGTAGCTCCTGCCGTTGAAGAAGGCCATGCAGTTAACTCACCCATGGTTGGTACGTTTTACCGATCACCCTCGCCTGATGCAAAATCGTTTGTTGAAGTCGGCGATACGGTTGCAATAGGTGACACCCTTTGTATTATTGAAGCTATGAAACTATTAAATGAGATTGAATCTGACAAGGCTGGCGTCGTTAAAAAAATCCTAGTCGATAATGGTCAAGCCGTTGAATACGGTGAGCCACTGTTTATTATCGGCTAAGTTGTTTTAACCCGCTGAGCTATCGCTTATCTTCAATTATTGTTTAAAGTTATTGTATAAATTAGGACTTCACTTTCATGGCTATGTTTGACAAAATCTTAATCGCAAATCGCGGTGAAATCGCCCTACGCGTTCAGCGCGCATGTCGCGAGCTTGGCATCAGAACGGTTGCCGTACACTCCGAGGCTGACCGTGAAGCTAAATACGTAAAATTAGCGGATGAGTCTGTATGTATCGGCCCTGCACCCTCCAGCCAAAGTTACTTAAATGTACCCGCTGTGATTAGCGCGGCTGAGGTCACCGACGCGCAGGCGATTCACCCAGGTTACGGCTTTTTATCTGAAAATGCCGATTTTGCAGAGCGCGTAGAACAAAGCGGCTTTGTATTTATTGGCCCCCGTGCTGAAACCATCCGTTTAATGGGCGACAAAGTATCCGCCAAAGAAGCGATGCGTAAAGCTGGCGTACCTTGCGTACCCGGCTCAGAAGGCGCTCTACCTGATGACCCTGCTGAGATTATTAAAACAGCAAAGCAAATTGGCTACCCGGTTATTATTAAAGCCTCTGGTGGTGGTGGTGGACGCGGCATGCGCGTGGTGCATACCGAAGCTGCATTGCTGACTTCAGTCAATATGACCAAAGCCGAGGCGCAAGCCGCTTTTGGCAACCCCGTGGTTTACATGGAAAAATACCTTGAAAACCCGCGTCATATTGAAATCCAGATATTAGCGGATCAACACGGCAATGCCGTATATTTAGGTGAACGTGATTGCTCAATGCAACGCCGCCATCAAAAAATTATTGAAGAGGCGCCGGCGGCGCTTTTAAACACAAGGTTGCGCGACAAAATTGGCGAACGTTGCGCAGAGGCCTGCCGTAAAATTAAATATCGTGGCGCAGGTACTTTTGAATTCTTATATGAAAACAATGAGTTTTATTTCATTGAGATGAATACGCGCTTGCAAGTTGAGCACACTGTGACAGAAATGATTACTGGGATTGATTTAGTGCAGCAGCAGATTTTTGTCGCTGCGGGTGAGAAGCTTAAATTCCGTCAAAAAGATATTGTGCTTAAAGGTCATGCCATTGAGTGCCGCCTAAATGCTGAAGACCCTTACACTTTTGTGCCATCTCCGGGCAAAATTAAAACCTTCCACATGCCAGGTGGACCTGGCGTGCGTATTGACACCCACGCCTACGCAGGCTACACGGTACCACCGCATTACGACTCTATGATAGGTAAGCTCATCACCTATGGTGATACGCGCGAGCAAGCCATTGCACGTATGCGCATTGCTTTATCTGAAATGATGGTTGATGGCATTAGCACTAACATTGCGCTACATGCAGATTTAATGGCCGATGCAGCCTTTCATTTAGGTGGCACCAGCATTCACTACCTTGAACAAAAACTTGGTATTTATAATAAATAGGTAGGTAGTGCATGGCTTGGGTATCGTTAAAAATTGAAGCACAGGATCATACCGCTGATTTAATTAGCGATACGCTGATGGCGCTAGGTGCGCTCTCGGCAATTATTGAGGATGCTAACGCTGAAACGGTTGATGAACAGCCGATTTTTGGCGAGCCTGGCGATCCACCGCCTGGTATTTGGCAGCAAAACTTGGTCAGTGCACTGTTTGATGAAGGCGTTGATGTTGGCGACATGATGGCCAAACTGCAACAGCAAACCAAGCTATCTAATCTGCAATACTCAACCGAGATTATTCAAGAACAAGATTGGGTGCGTGCCACACAATCACAATTTGACCCGATCAAAATTACAGATAATCTGTGGATTGTACCCACTTGGCACAGCTCACCAAACCCGGACGCGATTAACATTATCTTAGACCCGGGCTTGGCATTTGGCACCGGTAGCCACCCAACCACGCACCTATGTTTGGCCTGGTTAACGCAAACGGTCACCGCAGATGCCAGCGTGCTGGATTACGGCTGTGGTTCTGGCATTTTAGCCATTGCAGCTAAAAAATTGGGCGCGGGGCATGTAGTCGGTACTGATATTGACACGCAAGCGATTCAGTCAAGCTTATATAACGCCGAACAAAATGCCGTTGCGGCCGACTTTTACCACGCCAGCCAATATCAATCACAAACATTTGATATTGTGGTTGCCAATATTTTATCCAGTGCATTAAGTGTTTTAGCCCCCGCGCTCGCAACATCATGTAAAGCAGGTGGCAAAATTGCGCTTTCTGGCATTTTACGCGAGCAAGAGTCTGCTGTTTCTGCAATTTACGCACAATGGTTTGATATGGAATCCCCACAGTATATGGATGCATGGGTGTTGCTCACAGGCACTAAAAAATGCGCACCATAACTCGCTGCCCAGCCTGTGAAACTCAATTTTTTGTAACTGAAGCACAGCTCCACAAGCATGATGGTAAAGTTCGTTGCGGGCAGTGCCTGCATGTATTTGATGCAAAAACACAGCTGGTTGAGATAGACACACCAGTAACAGAAGCAACGGTTGCCGAAAACCCGCCAATTGAAATCGCCTCAGAAATAGAGGCAACGACTATAACAGCAGCACTCTCCGCACCAATAGAAAATGAGCCGGCCCCTAGTATTGATGCTGACCCAGCACAAACTATCACCCTTGAGAACACAGCGCTGGATCACTCGGCTTCAAGTCAAATAAATCAAAAAACTGAAGAGGAATGGCCCGCGATAGACCATGCGGTATTCGATGAAAGTTCGCCTGCTGATACTGGCGCTTTAAACTTAAGCTCGCTCAATCAAGCCCCTTTTAATCAAATCCAGGAGCCTTTTGTCGAGGCGCTTGAATTATCAGCCTCAGCTGAAGACGTGCAAGCCTTTGCCGCTGAAGCTAATAATGCTAGCGACACCAATACGACTGGTGATAATGAAGGCGACCTTGATGATCACGCAGAACGTTCGTTTGATGCCGAGCAAATCAAAAATTTGAATGACATCACCAAACTCAGCATCATTGCAGATAATCGTGCTAATTATTTTGATGATTTAGCAAGCAAAGATAAGCTCACCACTAAAAACATCAACAAAAAATCTCGCCACTGGTTATGGTTAGCGGGTGCTTTTATATTACTAATATGCGCCGTAGCTCAAAGCATTTACTTTTTACGCGACAACATTGCAATTTATTACCCTAACGCCAAGCCTATGCTAGAGAAAGCTTGTCAGTCTTTGGGCTGTAGCGTCAACTTGCCCAAGCAGATTGAGTTAATTGTGATTGATGATTCTGACATGCAGGAAGATATCAATGTTGAGGGCGTCATGCACTTATCCAGCCGCTTAATTAACAAGGCCGACTTTAATTTAGCTTATCCAAATTTAGAGCTCACGCTCACCGATACTGATGACAACCCCACACTAAGACGCGTCTTTAAGCCAGCTGAATACTTGCCAGCCAATACTGATATAGCGTCAGGGCTAAAAGCTGGTGAAACAATTAAAATCAAACTTGCGATTACAACAACAGGTCAGGCCGTTGCCGGTTACCGCATTTTTGTCACCTATTAAACCCTGTTGCGTTAAAAATCACCGTTTGCTACATCTCATGAAATTCATGAGCCCTATTTAATCACTTTACAGTATTGGTTTTTAAAACGCCTCTGTACTATGTGAATCATAGATTGTGTAGTACTTAATTAAACAACTTTTAGGAGATTTATCATGTGGACAAAACCAGCAGCTACTGAAATGCGTTTCGGCTTTGAAGTTACAATGTACGTTTGCAATCGCTAAAACGCTTTATTATTGGTTAGATACTAAATCTAGCTAATAACCAATAACATTAAATAAAAACGGACACTTTGGTGTCCGTTTTTATTTAATGTTACGCCCTTACTTGACTTACATCATGACTACTCTAAATTTTTAGGCATAGCATGAACCGTATGTTGCCACTGAAAGTTAGGGGATATTTTGATAAAACGCCTGCATTCATTACTAAAAATTAGAAACAAATGGCATCTGTGGTTAACGTCCGTCCTGCTGGCGCTATTGTTAACCTTGCCAATTGTTGCCACTATCAAGCTCCTGTTAGCCGGGAAAGTATCCGAAAGTGACCTGATCTCCACCATGGTGGCATCCATATTGGTTGCTTCTATTGTGAGTGGCTTTATCATTTATTTTCAGCAACTTACTAATGAGTTGCAACATGATAATGATCACCTCAAAGCCATTATAAGATGCTTTCCTGTGCCAATTGTAATCAACAATGATGAAAATTATGCGGTTACGCTCAACCTGGAATTCGTCCATACCTTTGGCTATACCACGGCAAAGATGCCACAAGCCTGATGCGGGTTGCGGATAATGCCATGTATCAAGCCAAACGTGCTGGACGTGGCCGCTTCTGCTTTTATAACCCAGATATGGTCGATGAAAAACTGACTACTCGATCATGACCAAACTTTTGGACTCTATCGCTCTAATCGCATCTGCCACACAAGTGACAGCCTGTGCTCGCGCATAGCTTTTACGCCATGCCAGCGCAATTCTACGCGTTGGCACCGGCGCTGCAAACGGGATCACTTTTACCAACGGATTGACATACCGTTCTGTAGCAGCGCTAGCTGGCAACACGGTTATGCCTAAATTTGAAGCCACCATATTACGTATGGTTTCTAAGGAGTTCCCCTGTAGTACTTGGCCTTTACGTGAGAGCTCCGGGCATGCTTGCAACACCTGATGGCTATAACAATGACCGGTATTTAATAACAGCACATGCTCGTCTATCAGCTCATGCGCCTCTATCAACTTGCGATTGGTCCAATGGTGATCGATAGGCACCATTACCACATATTTTTCATCATATAACGGTAGCGTATTGATGCCGGGCACATCAAACGGCAATGCCACCACTGCGGCATCGATGACACCACTTTTTAATTGTGCCTCTAACTGCACGGTTAGATTTTCTTCTACATCCAACGGCATTTCAGGTGCACTTTCGCGCAAAATCGGGATGATTTCCGGCAACAAATAAGGCCCAACCGAGTAAATCAAACCTAAGCGGAAAGCGCCGCTGAGCTGGTTGTTACCTTGCTTGGCGATTTCACGAATCTGATTCGCTTGTTCTAACACTTTAATCGCCTGCTCTATAATTTTTTCGCCAATTGGTGTCGGGCTAATGTCAGTGCGGCTACGCTCAAAAATCATCACGCCGAGCTCATCTTCCAGTTTTTTAATTGCCAAGCTTAGCGCTGGCTGGCTGACAAAACATTTTTCAGAGGCGCGTCTAAAATTGCGCTCTTTTGCAATGGCCACCACAAAACGTAATTCGCTCAAGGTCATAATTTTTGCATCTCAATAACTAATTATCGATAAGTTTAGCATATCAATTAGCTTTGAACATTCAATTATAAAAATCAAAAGTATCGCTATACAATGACCTTTAATGACTACGCATCATCGTTTGTTTTAGGGTACCGGCCACAATAACTCATCAGGAGATTTTTATGAAAAGCCTTATATATAAAACCTTTACAGAATGCTACCGAACTATTTTTACTGAGCTTTTTGTGCTGTATGAGCAAGGTCACTAATAGCAACATTTTTTATTAAGGACTGTCATACAAAATTGCGTTATATTCACTGAAACACTGAGGAAATGTCATGAAAAAGTACACATTAGCTTCATTATTCCTTCTAACATCTTATTCCATCGCTTATGCAGATATGCCAGTAAGTAGCCCTGAACAAAACATGCTGGTTGATGCAAAGAAATTATCCGCTGAGTTTATACAAAAGCTCGGTAAGACTTTAAAACAACAGCTTGAATCTTCTGGCACCGAGTCCGCATTAAGCGTGTGTAAAGATGTTGCACCGGCGATGTCAGCGCAATACTCAAATGACAATCGTATTGTTAAGCGCGTTTCATTGAAGCCGCGGAATAATACTATTGGCGTTGCTGATGAGTGGGAGGCTAATCAACTTAAGCAATTCGATATGGCCGCAACATCAGGAAAATCTGCCGCTGAAATAGAAACGCATGCGGTAACCGATGAAAAAGATGGCCGTTGGTTTAGATATATGAAAGCGATTCCGACGCAACCCATGTGCCTGCAATGCCATGGCGGAGCGGATAATATTAAACCTACAGTTCAGACTTTACTTAAACAGCTCTATCCAAACGATTTGGCTGTTGGTTATAAGGTTGGCGAAATCAGAGGTGCCATTTCAGTCAAAGAGAAGTTTGAGTAATAGGAAACCTGCTTATTGCTTGTCCTAAGCAATAAGCAGATAAGCCGCCAGCAATAGTCCAACAATAGCGACAGAAGCTGCTAATAATGTAGGCAACCAGCTTATTGCCAGCTTTGGTACATCATTGGGCGGAAGCGTTTTGATATAGCGCTGGTGATTAAGCTGAGCACCTATTGTGATTGTAACGCCAATGATGACTAGCGCGATTCCGAAGACATTCGATAACTCATTATTGTGGTGACTAGCATTGGTAGCAACGCTAGCGCTGGAGAGCAATGTTAAGAATAACCCGAACTTTGCTACTACAAAACCAAGCGCCATGACTGTGATACCAGATCTTACCCAAGCCAGCAATGTGCGTTCAGCGGCAAAAAATACTCTAGGATCTGAGTTCATTATCACTCCTTAATTCTGTTGTCATGCATTGATTCTCACGGTTTTCGGGCGATCATGCTTATGAGCGCTGATTGCCCGCTGTGTCCCATGCCTTCAGAAATGACATCCTCATATTCGATAATTTCTTCAACCTCCCAATCAGAGAATGCTTCTAGCAGCATCTGTCTGGTGTACAGGTTTTCGACAGCAGAAGGACCGCCGGTTTTGTATTCCAGCTGTTTTGGTGCGTAGCCGTGCAGCAGGATTCTGCCGCCATGGCACGTCAGGGCTTTCATCGAGTCAAATTGTATTTTCCTGCCTTCTGGCCCGACAAACTGAATGAAAATACCGATGACCCAATCAAAGGTGTTGTTCAGCGCAGCAGCATCCCAATCATGCAGGAACATATCGGTTTGTAACAGGCTGATATTAACATCATGTTTTTCTGCAAGCTTTCTGGCTTTATCCACAGCGACAGGTGAAATTTCGACCGCTGTCACATTTAAACCTTGCTCGGCTAACCACACAGAATTTCTGCCTTCTCCATCTCCTAATGACAGTGCTTTCTGATTGGCTGTAAAAAGATGTGCCTTACTTGCCAGAAAATGATTTGGCTCGGTTCCAAACAAGTATTCATCACCTGCATCTTTGTAGCGGGTGCTCCAAAAAACCTCCTGGCTCATCACTCTTAACTTTTCCTGAATGTGATTAATTGGCTGTGGTTAATATGCAGCACTTTAAAAAAGCACCTTATTGGCCATCATCCGGTTGCTCAGCTTCCAGCCACATCACGTTAATGATACCAAAGGCGACTGCAAAACCGACGCCGAGAACCCATGCAAAATACCACATTTTTTATGCCTCCTGATTTGCGGCTATTAATACGCCGTGTGTGTATTGTCTTGAATCGATTGAACCGTCACTTTTCCGCGCAGAACCTTGAATACCCATGAAGTGTAAAACAGAATCAGTGGCAGGAAAATAACTGTGACCACAAACATGATGCCTAAGGTTTTCTGGCTGGAAACCGCATCCCATATCGTGAGGCTACTCACTGGATTTGTACTGGATGGCATGATGAATGGGAACATTGAGAATCCTGCCGTCAGGATAATGCCGGCAATCGCGGTGCTACTAAAAACAAAGGCAGTCTTCTCTTTTTTAGCATTAGAACTGAGTAATGCCAATGCAATTCCCGCGAAGCCGGCAGTTGGCGCCAATAACATCCAAGGATGACTTTGGTAGTTCGTAAGCCATGCGCCGGCTGATTTTTCTACTGTTTTAGCTAACGGGTTAAGCGCGACGTTTACATTTTGAATCGACGTGATACGGTAGCCATCTATGCCGAATGCAACCCATATACCGGCAAGTGCAAAGGCGATAGCGCAAATAATACCGGTGATTAAGGCAGCTTTCTTTGCGCGTTGTTGCACCGCGCTATCGGTACGCAACTGTAAGTAGATGGCGCCATGCATCATAAGCATCGTCAGGCTAACAGCGCCGCAGAGTAAGGCAAAGGGATTGAGTAATCCCCAAAAGCTACCGGTAAAAAATGAGCGCATGGTATCGTCATAATAAAAAGGTAAGCCAATCAGCAGGTTGCCAAAAGCAACGCCGAATATCAACGCGGGTATTGCGCTACCTGCGAATAGTGCCCAGTCCCAGCCGTTGCGCCACGCAGGGTTAGGTAACTTGCTACGATAATCAAAACCAACCGGACGAAAAAACAATGCGAACAAAACCAGCAATAAGGCTATATATAAACTGGAGAATGCTGTGGCATAAACCAATGGCCATGCCGCAAAAATAGCACCACCTGCAGTAATGAGCCAGGTTTGGTTACCTTCCCAAGTAGCGCCGATTGCGTTGATAATCACTCTGCGTTCATCATCGGTTTTACCCAAGAATGGTAGCCATGTGGCAACCCCCATATCAAAGCCATCCATGATCGCAAAGCCAATTAGCAATACGCCTATAAACAGCCACCAGATGAGCTTGAGTGTTTCATAATCAAGAAATGCCATGATCGTTTTCCCTATGCTTGTTGAGTAGCTGCTTGTTGTTTTTCAAAAAAATAACGCCCCGTGTGCAGGCTGGATGGCCCAAGTCGTGCATATTTGAACATCAGAAACATTTCTATAATCAGTAGCAGGGTATAAAAGCCCATGAACCCCGCTAAGCTGAAGTAAAGGTCACCGGCAGATAGCGATGAGGTGGAAAGATGTGTCGGTAATATGCCGGAGATAGTCCAAGGCTGGCGACCCATTTCTGCCACAATCCATCCCATTTCTGCCGCAATCCATGGTGCTGGTATTGCAAACAGCGCGAGCCGCAATAACCATTTTTTCTCTCCAATGGTGCGCTTGGCAGTGTAATAAAAGGAAGCTGCGAAGATAAAAAGCATCAGCACGCCCAACGCCACCATGATGCGGAATGACCAGAACAAGGTAAATACATTAGGAATGGTATCTTTGGCTGCTTGTTTGATCTGCTCCTCTGTCGCATTAATAACATCAGGCGTGTATTTCTTGAGCAACAAGCCATAGCCTAAGTCTTGTTTCGACTGTTCAAAAGCAGAAACCGCGGTTTCTGACTGGTCGCCGGATTTAAGTCGCTGCAAGTCCGCATAGGATTGCATGCCGTTACGAATGCGCGCTTCATTCTGATTTCTGAGGTCAATCAATCCTGTGACTTCTTCATCAACCGAACGCGTAGCGATTAACCCTAATAGATAAGGGATTTTTATTGCATAGTCCGTACGTTGTTCTGCCTGCTTAGGAAACCCAACCAATGTGAATGCAGCAGGCGCCGGCTCGGTATGCCATTCAGCTTCAATCGCGGCTAACTTTACTTTCTGCACTTCACCTGTTGCGTAACCAGATTCATCACCCAGAATGATAACTGACAGGATGGAAGCCAGACCAAATCCAGAAGCGACCGCAATGGACCTTAACGCAAAGCCAATGTCGCGCTTTTTTAGCAGGTACCATGATGAAATACCCAGTACAAACATAGAGGCTGTGACGTAGCCCGCCGCTACGGTATGCACGAATTTAACTTGTGCCACCGGATTGAAAATGAGTTCAGCAAAACTGGTCATCTCCATGCGCATGGTCTCATAATTGAATTCTGCCCCCACCGGGTTTTGCATCCAGCCGTTGGCAATCAATATCCATAACGCAGATAGATTTGAACCTACAGCCACTAAAAAAGTGACCATTAAATGCTTTTCTTTAGAGAGTTTATCCCAGCCAAAAAAGAACAGGCCGACAAATGTTGACTCCAGAAAGAATGCCATCAGACCTTCAATGGCGAGCGGCGCCCCAAATATATCGCCGACATAGTGCGAGTAATACGCCCAGTTAGTGCCAAACTGAAACTCCAAGGTAATACCGGTAGTAACGCCCATTGCAAAGTTGATACCGAATAACTTGCCCCAGAACTTAGTCATGTCCTTGTAAACCTGTTTGCCGGTCATGACATAGGCAGACTCCATAATGACCAGAATCCATGACAAGCCCAATGTTAGCGGAACAAATAAAAAGTGGTAGAGCGCAGTGGCTCCAAACTGTAGCCTTGAAAGATCAACAACCTCGGCAGATGGCAACATGCGGGTACTCCTGACTATTGAGTTTTATTTAGGATTATTTTTGTGACGGCGGCTTGACGACTATCTTTGGCGACTGGGTGTGAAAAAAACAAGGTCCATATCGTCCACAATAGAATGACTTTGATGATCAGAATCACCGTGATCTCAAAAGCCAGGCGACCATTTTTACTGTCGCTTCTTAACCGCTTAATATGATTGATGTAGCTTGATGTCATTAGGTTACTTTCACTTCCTGAATCAAGGTTAGTTGACTGGCTTTAGTCTATGCCAAACATATTGTTATGGCAATGCGTCATGTTGTCGCAACATAAAACCAGTCAATGTCTTATTCATTCCTAATTACCTGGGAACTAAGAACACAGCCTTTTCATCTACAGATTCGTTATCATTCATTGACTTAATAACAAACCTCACGTGATGCGAGCCTGATTTGATAGAGCCGTCAGGTATTTGCAGGCGTACAGGAATCCAGCGCGATTCAGCAGAGTTAACTGTTACGGTCTTGTCGGCATCTGCAACATCAGATTCGATCTTTAGATTGTCGATACCGCTGGCACTCAGTTGATAACGCTGTGCGGATTCTGTTGCGTTCATGATTTGCAGACGGTAAACATTTTCCAGCATCCCGCCATTAGCCAGTCGAGCCATCACACCGCGGTCACGTACTACATCTACCCTGAACGATGATCTCAACATCAGGCTAGTAAACAAGGCAACCACAATTAAAGCCAGAATCGCAGTGTATATAAGCACACGTGGCCTTAAAATACGGCGCAACATCTGCTCGCGACCCCAGCCCAGATTCATCGCATGCTGAGTAGAGTATTTAACCAAGCCGCGCTCATAACCCATCTTATCCATCACCGTGTCACAGACGTCAGCGCAGGCACCGCAACCGATGCATTCGTATTGCAGACCTTTACGGATATCAATACCGGTCGGGCATACCTGTACACACAGGCTACAATCGATACAGGCACCTTGCTTACTTTTATCCATATCAGTCTTGAGTGATGCTTTGCCGCGTGGCTCGCCGCGTTTTTCATCATAAGTCACGATCAGCGTGTCATCATCAAACATCGCACTTTGAAAGCGTGCGTATGGACACATGTATTTACACACCTGCTCGCGCATAAAACCGGCATTGCCATAAGTAGCAAAACCATAAAACAGAATCCAGAAAGTCTCCCATGGGCCTAAGCCTAGATTAACTACAGCACTACCTAAATCACGAATAGGCGAGAAGTAACCAACAAAAGTAAAACCGGTCCAAAACGCAAACGTAATCCAGGCAAAATGCTTACCGCCTTTTTTGAGCAGTTTCTTGGCTGACATCGGCGCATCATCAAGCTTCATACGCGTTGCGCGGTCACCTTCAATTTTGGCTTCTATCCACAGAAATATTTCGGTATAAACCGTTTGCGGACAGGCGTAGCCACACCATAAACGCCCCGCGACTGCAGTAAATAAAAAAAGAGATAGCGCAGAGATAATTAAAATCCCTGTCAGATAAATCAGATCTTGTGGATATAGAACCAGTTTAAAGATATAGAAGCGTCTGGCTTCCAGATCAAACAATAATGCCTGACGTTGACCCCACTCCAACCAAGGAATACCGTAAAAAACAATCTGGGTAAGCCATATCATGACCCAGCGCCATTTAGTGAAGAACCCGAATGTGCTGCGCGGGTAAATCTTTTCCGCAGAAGCATACAGATTAATAACGGCCTCATTAGGTTGGTTTGCATGCTCAGCGGGCTTGGCGTCTGTTTTTTTAATCATGTCTCAAACTTTCTTTTTTTATAGTACAACTGTTCCAATGCATTAAATGATGCATTAAATGTGCCACAATCTATGCACGCAATCAACCTCTTGTTTTAATTGAATAACTACACTCATCACCCATAGGACAGCAGACGTTATCAAAATAATGAATTTACTCATGTCAAATATGGCAGTTTTTTACTTTAAAAAAGATTAAACTGTCATTTTTGGCATAGTCACCACTTTTAAATGTCTAATACTCAGATCACCGAACTGCTATCCTATTTAGATAACCAACCACAACCTCATATAGTAATGGATAAACATTACACTATTATTGGCGAAAATGAGGCTTATCGTTCGCAGTATGGGGATGCCAAACCGCTGGCGGGGCGCCATTGCTATGAGGTCTCCCATCATTTTGATCGGCCCTGTGATGAGGCGGGCGAGTCATGCCCACTCAAACACAGCAGTAAAACAGGGCATCCTCAGCGCGTATTGCATTTGCACCACACGCCGCGCGGTGAAGAGCATGTGAATGTTGAGTTGACGCCGATTCATGACGTCAATGGCGAGTTAGTCTATTTCGTTGAAATGATGCAAACGATTCGTAACGCCGGGGCGACCTCATCCTCACAAGGCATGGTTGGGCGCTCGCCTGTTTTTAATAACATGCTGGGTTTGCTCGAGCGTGTAGCCCCATCTGAAGCCTCCGTGCTGCTGCTTGGCGAGTCTGGCACCGGCAAGGAGCTGGTATCGCAGGCGATACATAATGCCAGTCAGCGATCTAATAAGGCTTACGTGGTCGTAGACTGCTCAGGGCTAACAGAATCACTGTTCGAAAGTGAATTGTTTGGTTATGAAAAAGGCGCATTTACCGGGGCTACACAGCGCAAGCAAGGGCTCGTAGAAAGCGCCAGTGGCGGCACGTTGTTTCTTGATGAAGTCGGTGATATTCCGCTTAGCCTGCAAGTTAAATTATTGCGACTGCTTGAAACTGGAACTTACCGCCGAGTCGGCGGTATAGAGCCACTGAGGGCTGATTTCAGACTCGTGGCAGCGACACATCGCGACCTAAAAAAGATGGTGGAGCACGAGACTTTTCGTAAAGACTTATATTATCGAATCAGCATATTTCCCATCCATGTACCTGCATTGGCAGAGCGTCGTGAAGATATTCCATTATTGGCGACAACCTTGCTGGCGCGTATCAGCCCCAAAAGAAACCTAAGGCTACATCCAGACGCGATTGCAACCCTGAAGCGTTGCAACTATCCGGGGAATATTCGTGAACTTAGAAATATACTGGAACGTGCCAGCTTGATGGCAGACGGCGATACCGTTATGGCGGAGCATTTAACGATGGAAGATGATGGCGCACATCAGCTAGCACCAGCCTACCCTCCAACCATCATTCCATTAGAAGACGCTGAGCGACAATACTTGCAGTGGGCAGATGAAAATTACCAAGGAGACCGTCGCATGCTGGCCAAATTACTTGGTATCAGTGAGCGTACCCTGTATCGAAAACTTCATGACTAGGCCACTTCTAAATCGGACAATTTAAATATACAGAAAATCATTAGCATGCATGGTATGCGAATTGCATAAGCACTTATGTACATGACAAGCACTTACCTAAGGTGTGCGTAAGTGAAAAGCTAATCAATCCCGATTGGATTGTCTCTGTAAATGAATTGGAAAAGAAGATGAGTGAAACTGCTCAACCGTGGTCTCGTGAAGAATTTGAAAACAAGTTGCGTGAAAAAGGAAAAGGGTATCACATCCATCACACTTTTAACGTCATGATGTATGAGGGCAAACTAAGCCGCGAGCAATTACAATCCTGGGTGACCAACCGGTTTTATTATCAGATTGGCATCCCTCAAAAAGATGCCGCGATTATGTCAAACTGCCCAGATCGGGAAGTGCGCCGCGGCTGGATTTTACGAATTACTGACCATGATGGTGTTGATAATACTCAGGGCGGTATCGAGGCTTGGATTAGGCTTGGTGAAGCCGTCGGGTTGAGCGCAGAGGATGTCACTTCACTCAAGCATGTTAGCCCAGGCGTTAGGTTTGCGGTAGATGCTTATATCAACTTTGCACGCCAAAGGCCTTGGCAAGAGGCCGTTTGCTCTTCTTTAACAGAGCTGTTCGCACCGCATATTCATCAGCAAAGGATCAGCTCCTGGCCTGAAATGTATCCCTAGGTCAAAGAAGAGGGTCTCATCTATTTTAAGAAAAGACTGACCGAGGCAAGGCGAGATGTTGAACAGGGCCTGACCGTAACTTTAGATTACTTTAGCCAGTCTCGCGCCATGCAGGAAAGGGCGCTTGAAATATTGCAGTTCAAGCTGGATGTGCTTTGGGTGATTGCTGATTCAATCATGCTTGATTGCTGCCATGTAAATATAGAAAACGGTGTAAAGTATAAGCGTCTGGATCAAATGAAATAAATTATTAAGAGATGTTTGGGTCTAGATCAATGTATCCCACTCAATATCAGCTTAAATTTAACACTTAAGACACTAACAATTTTTGAAATGTTAATAACTAAGGAGAACGAAATGTTGCATGAATTATTTGGTACTTATACGGGGTTACTGACAATCGCGGTGATTGTGTTCATGTTAGGCATGTTTGTGTTTTTCTATAGAATGTTTTTAAAAAATGAAGCCGAGGAGCTCAAGAAGTAATGCAGATTAAATGTCCGCACTGCAATAAAGAAAATCGTTTTTCTGTGGATAAGCTGGGGTCAGTCCCAAAATGCGGCGCCTGCCATAGGGGATTGATCTCTGCACCGGTTGTGCTTAATCAGGCAAATATTGATGAGCTACTGGCGCAAAAACTATTGCCGGTGCTGATCGATTTCTGGGCGCCATGGTGCGGGCCATGTAAGATGTTTGCGCCAACGTTTAAAGCAAGTGCAGCAAAATTTGCTGACAAAATCGTCTATGCCAAAGTTGATACTGAAGCGGAGCAGTTGCTGGGTACAAAATACAATATCAGATCAATTCCTACCTTGGTTTACTTCTGGCAGGGCAAGGAGCTAGGGCGTGTCAGCGGTGCCCTGCCGCCCGCAGAGCTGGACCAGCTTGCCTCACAGCTTATTCAGATAGGTAGCGCAAAATAAAAAGTCTAGGGTAAGTCTGACGCTTTCTAAAGTGCCTGATAGAGACCGTTCAAAATTCCAGACTCCCCCAAATTCAGTGACGCAGAAAAATTAGAAAGGCAGTATTTCGCAAGGCTGGAAAGTGGCTAACTCAAACGGAGCGATTCAGTGCGTTGTTACGTAACAAGCTTATCGCGTTTATTAAGTGACTTAAAAGCAATTATTTTGTATAAGGAAAAATAAAACAAGGAGCCGAAGCCCCTTTAGATAATCTAAAAAAATGATTATTTATTCATTACGTACATTGTCACTTCAAAGCCAAAACACATTTCTGTAGCAGCTGGTTTAGTCCACATAATAATTCTCCTGAGTTTTAATCTATCAAACCGACAACATGTCGTGTTTGTGTGAATTAATTATTCACCAGTCACGATTTTGCACGCTATTGTTGTTCATGAATGCAACGTCCGTAAAATCATGAGCTCAGGTTAAGGTTTTCAACTTAAGTGTTCGCATTACATTATGCTATTATTTTTTACGTGATGATTTAGTCATATTTAATGCTAGCGATTGAAATTAGTAGTAACATGTAACCAAAATGTTACAACAATTTTATGATAACTAAATGACGTACCCAAAACATGGTTATCTCGCACGCCACATCGTTACGGCGGCACTTTGTAAATAGCTTTCTAAGTGTAACTGCCCGTTTTTTTATCTCACTGTTTGTGGGCGTGGTTAGTTTTAGTCAAGCGTCTGCCGCAACACCTCAAAATCAGCCCGGTAACACATTAAATGCCCCTCAAAATAACACGCTTATTATCGGTAGCGAACAAGACTTTCCACCTTTTGCGACGGGGACAACCGACGCCACTGCTGATGGCTTTACCGTTGATTTATGGAAAGCGGTAGCCACTGAAGCCGGTCTTGATTACACCATTCGTGTGCGGCCTTTTTACCAAATTCTGCAAGAATTTAAAAATGGGGAAATTGATGTTTTAATTAACCTGGCACAATCGGACGAGCGCCGCCAATTTGCCGACTTCACGGCTTCTCATGTGGTCGTGAACGGCGCAGTTTTTGTGCGTAAAGGTGAAACTAGCATCCAAACCGAACGTGACCTTATTGGTAAATCCATTATCGTACTGCAGGCTGATTTAGCGCATGATTACGCGATAGAAAAAGGTTGGGGCAAGCAGCTTACACTGGTCAATACCGCAGCTGAAGGCTTAGCTTTATTAGCTACAGGCAAACATAACGCCATGCTGTTGAGCAAACTAGCCGGGTTACAAACATTGCAAAAATTGCGATTATCCAACATTGAAGCGCTACCTAAGCCTGCGGGGTTCTCACAAAAATTTGCCTTTGCAGTTCATAAAGGGCAGTCTGATTTATTGGCTAAACTCAACGAAGGCTTAGCTATTACAAAAGCCAATGGCACTTATGATTTACTCTATGAAAAATGGTTTGGTGTTTATGAGCCTAAGTCCGTGGAGCTACGCGACTTATTGAAATATCTATTGCCGATTTTGCTACTTTTTATTGGTATCGCACAATATAGTATTTATCGGCGCAACCTTGAGCGTAAAGCCGCGCAAAAGGCGTTAAAAACCAGTGAAGCGCACCTACGGTTGAGCCAGGTTGGCGGCGGCGTGGGCACTTGGGAGGCTGACTTGATTAAACACACCCAAACCTGGTCTGAAAACTGCACCACCTTGCTTGGGTTTCCTGCGCTTTCTAACCCAACCTGGAATGATTTTATCGCACTGATTCACCCTGAAGACCAGCAGCATGTGATTGATGCAACTAACGCACATATTGTACACGGCGCAAAATATGATGTGGAGTACCGCATATTAACGGCTACTGGCGATTATCGCTGGATGCGTTCAGCCGGGCAGGCAGAATATGACCAAGCAGGCAAACCCATCGCTATGCGCGGCATTGCTCAAGACGTTTCTGAACGCCATCAACATTTACAACACATTGAGCAACTACTTAGTGAGCAGCACACTATTTTAGAAAACAAGCTGGTTGGTATGGTCACAGTCAAAAATCGCCAAGTGGTTTGGACTAACACGGCTTTTTTACGCATGATGGGCTACAGTAAAGATGAAGTCATTGGCGCTTCATCACGGCAGTTTTACGTTAATGATGAAGCATATCAACGCATTGGTACCGCCTATGCCAACATTGAAAATGATGATATCACGCGCCTTCAACATGAGTTTGTGCGTAAAGATGGCCGGCATATCTGGCTTGACCTAAGAGGGATGATGCTGCATCCGGATCGAGGGGAGTCGCTGTGGATTTTTATTGATGCCACCGAACGCAAATTGGCTGAGGATGAGTTTCGCATTGCTGCGACCGTATTTGAGTCTCAGGAAGGCATGCTGATCACTGATGCAAACTCAATAATCTTGCGGGTGAATAACGCTTTTACTAAAATTACGGGCTACTCTGCAATTGACGCCGTCGGCAACACGCCGCGCATGCTAAGTTCCGGCCACCATACTGTTGAGTTTTACACCGCCATGTGGGGGAGAATTCAGGCTGACGGATTTTGGGAAGGTGAAATCTGGAACCGCCGTAAAAATGGCGAGGTTTATCCAGAGCACCTCACCATTACGGCAGTAAAAGATCAAAACGGGACGATTACTAATTATGTAGCGACGCTCACCGACATTACCATGAGCAAAGCTGCTGCTGAAGAAATTCAAAATCTGGCATTTTTTGACCCACTCACCTGCCTGCCCAATCGACGCCTGTTAATTGACAGGCTTAACCACGCGCTGGCCTCAAGTTCGCGTAGCGGTAAACAAGGTGCGTTGTTGTTTCTTGATCTAGACCACTTTAAAATGCTAAACGATTCACTTGGCCATGACATTGGCGATTTGTTGCTACAGCAAGTGGCCGCGCGCTTAACAACCTGTGTGCGTGAGGGCGACACGGTTGCACGTTTAGGCGGCGATGAATTTGTAGTGATGCTGGAAAATTTAAACGAACAAGACATGGACGCTGCGACGCAGGCCGAAGCTATTGCCAATAAAATTATCCAAGTGCTTAATGAACCGTATCTGTTAACAACGCATGAACATCACAGCACACCGAGTATTGGCGTCACCTTATTTAACGACCACCACACTGATATTGAAGAGCTGCTAAAACAAGCGGATATTTCCATGTATCAAGCTAAAAAAGCCGGACGCAACACTATTCGCTTTTTTAACCCGCAAATGCAGGCCAGTATTACTGAGCGTGTTTCACTTGAACGCGCCTTAAACAAGGCGCTGGCACTGCAACAACTACAGCTACATTATCAGGTGCAAGTCGATCATTTAGGTCAACCAACCGGTGCTGAAGCCTTGATTCGCTGGCAGCATCCTGAACTTGGTTTAGTGTCCCCAGCGCAGTTTATTCCTTTGGCTGAAGAAACCGGCTTAATTTTACCCATTGGGCAATGGGTGCTGGAAACCGCTTGTCAACAAATTCAAGCTTGGCAACTAAACCCTCAAACTCGCCATCTGACGTTATCTGTCAACGTGAGTACCAAGCAATTTCATCAAGCAGATTTTGTGGCACTAGTTCACGCTGCGGTGCTAAAAAATGGCATCAATCCGATGCAGCTTAAATTAGAAATTACCGAAAGCATGTTGTTGGAGCGGGTAGATGAAATTATATTGACCATGCAAGCACTAAAAACCATCGGCGTGCAATTCTCACTGGACGACTTTGGTACAGGTTATTCCTCTTTGCAATATCTCAAGCGCCTACCTTTGCATCAGCTCAAAATAGATCAATCATTTGTGCGCGATATTGCGGTTGACGTGAGCGACCAGGCTATTGTGCGCACGATAATTGCCATGTCACGCAGCTTGGAGCTCGATGTCATTGCCGAGGGAGTAGAAACAGAAGAGCAGCGGCTGTTACTGCTCAACAATAATTGCGAGCGTTATCAAGGGTATCTGTTCGGCAAGCCGATGCCGATAACGCAATTTAATACAAGCCTGATAACCTGCTAGGGTTTTAGCACCTGCTTTGCAGTCGCCTTCAAACTTAACAAGATGCTAATGCCAAGCACGGCAATCACTACCCCTAGCGACACCGCTACCGGTATCTTAAACCACTCAACTATCAGCATTTTAGTACCGACAAAAATTAACACCACAGCCAAGCCATATTTGAGTAAATGAAAGCGGTCAGCCATATCCGCAAGTAAAAAGTACAGTGCGCGTAAACCAAGAATAGCGAAAATGTTGGAAGTAAACACAATAAACGGGTCGTTCGTCACGGCAAAAATAGCTGGAATGCTGTCCATGGCAAATATCACGTCAGAGAACTCAATCAGTACCAGCACTAAAAACATCGGCGTGAACCAGCGCGCACCTTTTTCATAGACCCAGAATTTATCACCGTGATAACCATCAGTAATACGGATATGGCTACGCAACCATTTTAATAGCGGGTTGTTGGCCAGATTCGGCTCATGATCGGCAAAAACAAACATCTTAATGCCCGTAATCAGTAAAAAAGCACCGAAGATATAAAGCACCCAATGAAATTGGGCAATCAACCAGGCACCGACCAGAATCATGAGAGCGCGCAACACAATCGCACCTAGCACGCCATACACCAATATTCGCTTCTGAAATTCCAGCGGCACCGCAAAATAACTAAAAATCATCACAAAGACAAAAATGTTGTCCATCGCCAAGGTTTTTTCTAACAAGTACCCTGTAAGAAATTCCATGGCCTTGGTATCTGCCACCGCGCGCCCAGCGGTGTGATCGAGCCACCCCCACAACACCGCACCAAACAGCATCGCCAAGGTAAACCACACCGCCGACCAAATCAGCGCCTCACGCGAACTTACTTTCTGCGCGCCATGACGCCCTAGTAAAACCATATCCACCGCTAGCATGGCTAATACAAACACGCCAAACCCTGCCCACATCCACCAAGTACCTATTGATTGTAATTCGCCCATGAGATGCCCAAAATTGTTTGATAGTTAATGCGGATGGTAACGGTCAGTCGATGCCATGATTGGGCATCGACTGACCGTTATTTAAGCGTTATTGTATTGCGCGTAGCGCGGCAATGCGCTCATCTAAACTAGGGTGTGTGGTAAATAACTTTTTAAAACCGCTACCGCCACCGCCAGAAATACCAGAAGCCGCCATTTGTTCGGGCAATACTGAAGGCTCATGCTCGGCTTGCAAACGCTCTAGTGCGGCAATCATTTTTTTCGCGCTGGATAGTTTTGCCGCGCCCGCATCCGCACGGAACTCACGCTGACGTGAAAACCACATCACAATGATCGATGCCAATATACCTAAAACAAATTGCGCAATCATCATGGTAATAAAGAACGCCGGTCCGGTGCCTTTTTCAGTTTTGAAAATAATTTTATCCACCGCATAACCGATGACGCGCGATAAAAACATCACGAACGTGTTCACGACGCCCTGAATCAACGTCAGCGTCACCATGTCGCCATTGGCAATGTGCGACACTTCATGCGCTAGCACCGCCTCTGCTTCATCTTTACTCATTTTATTAAGTAAGCCTGTAGAAACCGCCACTAACGAGCTATTTTTGGTCATGCCAGTTGCAAACGCATTCACCTCCGGCGAATCAAACACGGCTACTTCCGGCATTTTAATACCGACCATATCCGCCTGCGCACGCACCGTTTTTACCAGCCAAATTTCAGTAACTGTGCGAGGCTCCTCAATCACCACCGCGCCAGACATTCGCTTAGCCGACCATTTAGACATCGCCAATGAAATAAATGCACCACCAAAACCCATAATTGCAGCAAACGCCAGCAAGTTGCCTAAATCAAGTCCGTTTTCATTCAAATATGGCTCTACACCGAGTATGCGCATAGTGACCGAGAGCACCAGCATAATGGCAATGTTGGTAGCAAAAAAGTAAATCATACGTTTCATAATTTTTGTCCTTACTGTAATAACAACGCACACTTTAACTTGTTTTAACACGCAATAAAAGCAGATTATTACTGATTGATTGTTCGGTTTTTACGAGCTATTGTAGCGTTATGATCAATTACAAACAGTTTCATTATTTTTGGGCAGTCGCCCGCGCAGGTAGCATGGTGCGCGCCGGTAAACAGCTTAATCTCACGCCACAAACGCTCAGCGGGCAAATTGGCATCCTAGAGGCATCACTAGGCGTTGCTTTATTTCGCCGTGTTGGCCGAGGCATTGAGCTTACCGAGGCAGGACAGTTAGCGCTCACTTACGCTGAAGATATATTTCAGGCAAGCAATGCACTAGAAGAAACCTTACGTGCCGGCACCAATGAGCGACAGCGACTATTTAAGGTTGGCATTTCCGATGCCGTTCCTAAATCTATCGCTTACCAACTACTTGCACCGGCAATGTCGCTCAAAGAACCGATTAAAATCGTTTGCCGCGAAGGTAAGCTAGAGCCACTGCTTGGTGAGCTTGCTATTCATCGGCTTGATCTGGTGTTAGCAGATAGGCCAATGCCAAGCGAAATTGATATTAAAGGACGTAGCAATCAACTAAGCGAGTGTGGTATCAGTTTTTTTGCCACCAAAAACCTGGCGCTTAATTATGGTCATAATTTTCCGCAAAACCTAGACAACGCACCGATGCTGGTGCCGGGAGAAGATAGCGCCGTACGTAAACGGCTCATGCAATGGCTTAACACTCAGCGTATTCAACCACACATCATTGGCGAATTTGATGACAGCGCGCTGATGCGGGCGTTTGGGCAAGCAGGTGTAGGTATTTTTACCGCGCCAACCATCATCGCGGATGAAGTTCAACGCCAACATGATGTAGTTAAAATAGGCCAAACCGATGACGTGGTTGAGCGTTTTTATGCAATTTCAGTTGAAAGACGCGCAAATCATCCGGCTGCGATGGCTATTCTTAACCACATTTCTGACGAATAACGCAACAACCGCGCCCCTTGATAGCCATCACGCTCATACTATTGAGCGGTATGAACAGAATTGGATAAACACCGAACGCGTATTCAAGCAAAGGCCCGCTCCAATTTTGGATGCATACTAAAGCGATGCGCTATAATTTGCGCTGTTGATTGCTAAAGCGTTTTATTCATGAATATTTGTCTGGCATCATCTCCTACTGTTTTTCACATGGCGGTTAACACATGAGTTTACCGATATCAGGCATATACAGCGCATACATGCCTTTTTTTGACATAGCTCAACTTCCACAGCCAAGACTAGAAAGTGTTCTGGGCGCCTTGTGCTTTGTTGAGTCTTCAATAGACAATAATACTGAAATCCCGATGATTCAAATACACGCGCCTCTTCTGGATGGCGCAGATACAGCCTGTGAGCTATGGTTAAGTCATGCCGCCTTGGTATCAGAAAAACCGTTAGAGCATGGCAGTTACGGTGACATTCAGTATCGTTTTAATGATAAATTTCTATTTGGTGTCATTAGTTTGCCTGAGTCAGTACCAATGCAAACTGGAACAGCGTTAGCATCATTACAGCAGGTCACGGAATCCGCTTATCGCCAGATATTTGCACTAATGGATGATTTAGATTACCCCTATGCTTACCGGCTCTGGAACTACATGGCTGACATCAACGGCATCAGCCACGGCCTGGAGCGCTACCGCCAGTTTAATGTGGGTCGCAAGGATGCTTATCTGGCATGCGGTCGCGAGGTAGGCGGCCAGTTGCCAGCCGCTTGTGCGCTGGGCGTTGCGGATGGGCCACTTACCATTGCTTTTCTGCTTGGACGTAAGGCGCCAATCGCGATTGAAAATCCACGTCAAGTCAGCGCTTATGAATATCCGGAAGAATATGGCCCGCGCACGCCAAGCTTTTCCCGTGCAACATTATTGTGTGCTGAGCTAAATAACCTCTTGTTCATATCCGGCACGGCCAGCATTGTTGGGCATCAGTCGCTACATGGGTCAGACGTAGTAGCACAAACCAAAGAAACACTAACTAATCTGCAGGCTGTGATTGCCGAGGCTAATCGTAAGCTTGGAGAGCAGAAGTTTGATTTGCAGCATGTTTTTTTTAGGGTCTATATCCGCAATGCTGCAGATTTATCACTGGTACGCAATGAAATGCAACGCCACATTGGTGGCACAATAAAAGCTGCTTTTGTGCAGGCAGACATATGCCGCAGTGAGCTACTGCTGGAAATTGAAGCGACCGCCTGGCATCTATCGGAGCATTCATGATCAGATTAAGCCTGCAATCTGTCGGGAAATTATTACTCGGGGGATATGATTACCTAGTGTTGTTTCTTGGCTTGCTATGGCTGGGTTTTCTTGCCCTAGGCTGGACGCTAGTAGCTGCGCCACTTTATGTATTATTACCCAAGCACTACGCCATGCATTGGGGTCGCTATGCCATCATGGTTTTGTTTCGTATTTATCTTGCCAGCCTGAGCATGTCACGCCGCGTCAGTTTTGATTTAACTGAGCTAGAGTCATTAAGAGGCGAAGCATCTCTGATTATTGCGCCTAATCACCCGTGCCTGCTGGATGCGGTCATGATTATTTCGCGTTTGCCTAACGTGGCCTGCGTGATGAAGTCAGCGTTAATGCACAATATTTTTCTAGGGAGCGGCGCACGTCTGGCACGTTACATCAGCAATGAATCAATACGGCAAATGGTCGTGCAAGCAAGTGAAGATTTTAAAACTGGCAGCCATCTGCTGCTGTTTCCAGAAGGTACCCGCACCACGCGCCAGCCTATCAACCAGCTGAAAGGCAGCATCGCCCTGATTTCCATGCAAACGCAGGTACCAGTACAGACGGTGTTGATTGAAACCAACTCACCTTACCTGAGTAAGGGCTGGTCATTATTCCGCAAACCAGTCATGCCGGTGCATTACAAAATTAAATTGGGCAAGCGCTTCGACCCGCCAGAAAATGCTCACCACTTCATGGCAGAACTTGAAAACTATTTTTCTCAAGCGCTAAAACCTTTATTGCAACCAGCCCCTACTCAAGACTCATTGTTTCCGATGGCTATTCAAAATGAAGCCCTATCCGGCTTTAACTCACACGGAACACCTTTGTTATGACCACTGCCTCTACCAGCCATATTGTGCTTATCCCCAGCTACAATCCGGGGCCTAAAGTGTATGACACCGTGCGCGCGGCCCGTTTGCACTGGAATCCGGTATGGGTAGTAATCGACGGCAGCACAGATGGCTCCGAAGTAGTTTTACAAGCCATGGCAGCAGAAGATTCAGGCTTGCGCGTAATCTATTTACCACGCAACAAAGGCAAAGGCGCCGCTGTATTGCATGGATTGAACCTAGCCGCCGCAGAGGGCTACACACATGCGCTAACCATGGATTCAGACGGGCAGCATCCGCCGGAGCTAATACCCGCCTTTATGACAGCATCAATCAGCCAGCCAGACGCCATGGTGCTAGGTATGCCGATATTTGATGCCAGCGCGCCAAACCTACGCGTGCAGGGACGAAAAATATCCAATTGGTGGGCTAATCTGGAAACTTTATGGGCCGGTATCGGCGACTCTTTGTTTGGTTTTCGGGTTTACCCCATCGACCCGTTAAGAAAAGTGATGCGCTATCAACCTTGGATGCGTCATTTCGATTTTGATCCAGAAGCTGCAATAAGATTAAGTTGGCGTGGCGTAAAAGTGGTTAACCTGCCCGCGCCAGTGCGTTATTTCAGCACCGATGAAGGCGGCGTTTCGCACTTTCGTTACCTGCGCGATAACACCCTGCTCACTTGGATGTACACACGGCTGTTTTGCGGCTTTGTGCTACGTCTGCCTATGCTGTTGATGCGGCGTTTGTTGGGCATGTTTAGCCGTTAATATAAACCTGCTGGCTAACAGAGATTTTTACGAAATTTTAACCATTTTAGAAAGACCATTTAACCCGAGAAAGATGGAATAGCATCAATTTTCTGCCGCTACGTGTGCGCACGTACAGACGCTTATTGCCTTTTAGCTTAAAGTTTAAACATAAGATTTACTGACTCTGCACCTGTATTTTTATGTGCAATACCGAACGGAACTGCGTGAACAAGAGCGGGTCTCATGTGGCTGGTTAGCGCTTGCGTCACTTGCCGTTGATATCCATAACGCTTAATTACCGAACTGGAGGTCATAACATGCTAAAAATTCGCAAGCTATTGATATTGTTAGCGATGCTGCTGTCTTCTGCAGCTTCTGCCGAGGTACAGGTGAGCATCGGCATCGGGCTACCGCACGTCAGCATCGGCATCAACGTGCCAGCATATCCGCAACTGGTGGTTGTACCTGGTTACCCGGTTTACTATGCACCGCGACTGCAAGCCAACTTCTTTTTTTACGACGGGTTGTACTGGGTTTACCAAGATGATTATTGGTATGCGAGTGAATGGTACAACGGGCCTTGGTGGGTTGTGGCTCCAGAGATTGTCCCCGTGTTCATCCTGCGCATCCCTGTGCGCTACTATCGTCATCCTCCCCCCTACTTTATCGGTTGGCGACCAGATGCACCGCCACGCTGGGGGAACCATTGGGGGCACGATTGGGAACAACACAGACATGGCTGGGATAAATGGGACCGCCGGTCTGCACCGCCGCCAGCACCGAGGCCTGCCTACCAGCGGCAATATTCAGGGAATCATTATCCCCAACAGGTAGAGCGGCAACAGGAGCTACATCAGCAGAATTACCGTTACCAGCCGCGCGATCCCGTAGTGAAACAACGCTATCAAGAGCGGACAGCGCCAAGAGCACCCGCTCAGCAGAGAAACCCCCAGCAGGAAAGGCAGGTTGCACCGGACGAGAGAGGTTCTAGGCAGCAGAATATACAGCGTTCTACGCCACAGGCTACACCACGTCAGCCCGATAGCCCAGGTGCCGCACGCACGCAGCCACCGCAAAGAGGAGGTATGGACATCCAGAGATCAACGCCAGCCTCTCCACAACAGGGGCGCTCGGACGTTCAAGATTCTAGGCAACAACCACAGCCAAGGTCAACGCAACGTGAGCAACAGAAACCAAGGTCAGAGGATCAAGAAGCCCCACGTAAGCCAAGCCGTGGACAAGAGCAGGAGCGGAGTCGGGATCGAAATTATCAATAGTAAGCTGAGTGAGGGTTGTGAATTTTTATAACATCACAACGAGAGTATCACGACCCATGCAGACAATTGACAACGCCTTGATGTTGTTAAGCAAAAATTCGATTAAATGTTATTAGGCATTTTCAAGCTCGCTCAGCGCTAGATCATGCCGCCGTTAATCGAGATAATCTGCCCCGTGATATAAGTCGCTTGAGTGGAAGCAAGAAAGCTGATCAAGTCTGCCACTTCAGTCGGCGTGCCTGCGCGTTTCATGGGTACCATATTGGCGATAGCCTGGGCATCAAACGCAGATTCACTCATGGCAGTATCGATAATTCCTGGCGCTACGGCATTAACGGTAATACCTCTGCTGGCAACTTCTTGCGCTAACGATTTTGTGGCAGCATTCAACGCACCCTTGGCCGCAGAATAGTTAGTCTGTCCACGATTGCCAGTGATGCCAGCAATGGAAGATACGTTAATAATGCGCCCCCAACGACTGCGTATCATGGGCATCATCAGTGGTTGCGTGACATTAAAAAAACCATGCACAGAAACGTCAATTACCCGGTGCCACTGCTCAGGACGCATGCCGGGGAATACCGCATCATCATGGATGCCTGCGTTGTTAATCACAATCTGAATGGGTTCATCTTCCACCAGTGGGCTGAGTGCCGCGCTTACTGCGGCGCTGTCGGTGACATCAAATTGCAAGGCTTCGGCGCTGCCGCCAGTGGCACAGATTTCTGCCGCCAGTTGTTGCGCAGCTGCAATGCCTTGATTGGCGTGAATATAAACATGGCAGCCATCGGCGGCGAGGCGGCGGCTAATGGCGGCACCGATGCCGCCGCTACCGCCTGTGACTAAAGCTCTTATCATGTGTTCGTTCCTAAATTCATTGTTATAGCGACTTCTTAAAAGGGCAGTATTTTTTTGAGTAAAGCATCGAACCTCATTATCGTCATACCAGCGGAGGCTGGTATCCAGTCAGGCGACGTGCTCATCTTTCATATAGATTAAATTAAAAATATTACCAATGTTGGGATTTTATGCTTTAACGTGACATTGCTATCATGATAATGAAATGTTAGTGCTCTTAAACTACTCACAGATTGTTTCACCTTGACTGGATACCAGCCTCCGCCGGTATGACGTAATTTATAGTTTGTTCGTTTGTTGGACTTAACGTGTCAGAGCGAAGAGGCTCTCAGCACTTTTGCCGTCGATTTCTAATAAGTCAAAGAAGCCGCTAGCGCCTCTGCATTCAATACCACGGCGGCGCGACCTTCTAGCAAGGTTTTGCCATCGGCGCTTACGTCGAATTGGTAGAGCATATTGCTGTCGCTTGCCATGATGCAACTGGCGGTTATCAACAAATCTGCCTGAATGTTATCCAGCCGCGTTACCGCCATCGTTACCCCGCGCACACTGACCAGATAGCCTACGCGCGGTCGTTCGCTCTCTACCGGTGCCAACAAAGCGCCATGAACCGCCATGGCTTGTGCAGCATATTCGATGCCGCAGGCGATACCTAGCTGACCATGAGCGCGCAACGGGTTATCAACAGCATGGTGACTACTGGCGCGGCAGATTATTTTCTCCTGATCCCAGGTTTCTACTTTGTCCAGCAGGCACATGTTGCCCTGATGCGGAATATGGGCTGCAATCCAAGTATGGTCTAAATCAGTAGGGTCTAGAGGAATATGACCCAACCTAGCCTTGTGCAATGCCTTATCTAGCATGGGTTGACCTCTATGGCCAAGCGTGTGTTATCAAGGTAATCCAGCACCACGCGACGCTCTTTCTGCTGAGCGATTGCCTGCAACAATGGCAGACCACGTGCAGCGGGAATCGCCATGCGCAAAGCTTCCAGCGCGGCATCGTTAAACTTGCAGGCCTCGTCATGGGTGATGCTGACATTGATCTGAGCGATGGTTTGTGGACTAGCTTGCGGTGCAAACACCAACGCGATACCAAAGTTGTCGGGGATCGGTCGATTGCTGAACATCGGTTCGGGGTACGGCGTATCACTCGCCATTAAAATGCAACGGCTGTCATCAACCGCCACCTGCGTCAATGCATCCAGCAACCCCGCACCAAAGCTGGCGTCAAAGGCACAAAGTACCGACGAAGTAGCCATGGCGCCGGTGGCAATGCTCCAGTAACCCGCCGCCGCGTTATGCACGGAGTTATGAAAACGCGTGGGAGAAATTTGCCTGTCATCTGATGCCAGCATTTCACAGATAGCGTGGCAGTTAAGCCCGTCACCATTGGAGAACGAAAACACGCTGGGCAAACTTGCCGCCTCCAAGCTGGTGGCTGCAATCGCCTCCAGCGAGGTTGCCAGCGTCAGCTTGACAATATCACTGGCACGCCTGCGCTCTGCCGCAGGCAATAACTCCGGCGCGGGTATTACTGTTTTTGATGGTTGGTAAGGCTGCCGGCCAGTCAGTACCGCACGCGCGCTGAACCAGTCTGGGAGGCCTGGACCTAGCAGGCCGATGCCTTCAATGTAAGCGGTCAATTGCGTTGTCATGACTCAGGCCCTCCTGATTGTTCCGAATCGCTTTGAGCCAAACCAAAAATCAAACTGCAATTAGTGCCGCCGAAGCCGAAGGAGTTACTCATTACGCGCGTCAGCACTTGGTCGCTATTTTGTAGCTGATAATTCAGTCGCAGCAATGAATCTGCCTCGCGTGTGTTAAGGCCACCGGGGATAAATCCTTGTTGCAGAGCAAGTGCGCAAATGACTGCTTCAACCGCGCCGGCAGCACCCAGCGCATGCCCCGTGGCACCTTTGGTCGAGCTGCACGGCGTGGCGTGGCCAAATATGGCTGCGACCCCTTTGGCTTCGGCTGCGTCATTGCTTGGCGTGGCCGTACCATGCAGGTTGATGTAATCAATATCGGCTGGGTTTAGACTGGCACTCTGCAGCGCCTGTTGCATGGCCATGCGTGCACCCAAACCTTCAGGATGCGGTGATGACATATGATAGGCATCGCTCGATTCACCTATGCCCAGCAACAGCACAGACTTTGCATCAATATTTTCTAATGGGCGTTCCAGCAAGGCAAAAGCAGCGGCCTCCCCAATCGAGATGCCGTCACGTTCAGTATCATAAGGACGGCAAGCTTGCGTAGAGAGCAGGCCCAGAGAGGTGAAGCCATACAGCGTAGTCAGGCATAGCGTATCTACTCCCCCTACCACTGCGGCATCGATCAATCCGGCTTCTATCATGCGGCGTGCCGTACTGAATACCTTAGCACTGGAGGAGCATGCTGACGATACCGCCACAGCAGGGCCACTGAGCGCGAAATATTGGCGCGTGAAATCAGCCACTGAGTAAGTATTTTGTGTCTTGTTATAGATTAACCCCGCAGGTAATGCGCCAGTCAGCGGGTCGCGGTTACGAAACGCCAGCTCCGTTTCCAGAATCCCCGAAGTGCTGGTACCCATGAAGACGCCAATACGGTCACGCCCATATTTATTTGCCGCAGCATTAACGGCATCGGCAAAGCCATCCTGCTCCAGCCCCAATTGCGCCAGACGATTGTTGCGACAATTATAATCAGCCATGCCGGCCGCCATGTTCACCTCATCCACGCCCTCAACCTCACCAATAAAGGTTGGCAAATCTACCGTTTCAAAGTCGCAGGGCTTGAGCGCTTGCCTGCCTTGACGCAAGGCATCCAATGTCTGTTGCAGGCCGCGCCCGATGCAGCTGGTAGCAGTGAAGTGTGATAGTAATAAAGGTTTCAAGGAAAAACACTAGACTTTCTGTGCATGCTAATAAAGGTGAGCAACTGAAGTATAACTGCGTGTGAAATTATATTGTAGATCATATTTATAAAGCGGCTTCCTGTAGGGTGACAAAATGCAGGCCTGCCCTCTCTGCGGCATCCAGCAAAGACGGTAGCACCACCAGAATAACCGGGATGCTTTTATCGGTACGTGCCGCATTGCCATCGTGCAACAATAAAATAGCGCCGGGGCTTAGCCCTGATAGCAGTTTGTTTTTTACTTTTTCCGCATCTTTCACCTGAGTATCAAAAGCGCGTACGGTCCAACTAACGAGGCGCAAGCCTAAACGACTCAATACCGGCTGCAGAAAAGGATTGCGCAAGCCAGCTGGCGCGCGGAAAAATTTTGGGCGTACGCCCGTGATGCTAAATAACGTGTCCTGTGCGGCCTGAACCTCGCGCGTAAAACCACCTATGCCTAGCAGCGAGAAATAGTGCCGGTGCTGCTGGCTGTGGTTTTCTATTGCATGACCGCGACGCACAATTTCACGGCATAAATCAGGATATTGCGCGGCTTTGCTACCGATACAAAAGAAAGTGGCTTTGGCATGAAAGTGCTCCAGAATATCCAGCACCTGCGGTGTCACTTCCGGGTCGGGGCCATCATCGATAGTCAGGGCAATTTCATTGCGGCGGGTGGCAGCGGGTGGCAACTGTATCCAGTTCGGTCCCAGCCAGTTGCTTCGCGGCCACAGACCAGTAGCAGCAATCACTAAATGATTGCCAATGAGTACCGCCAGCGCCCATTGCCATAAATCCGGCGCAACGATTAGGCTAATCAATACCAACGCATGTAGCATCACAGATAGCTTGATTAGCAACGTGGGCTGCCAATGTGTTTGCTTGAGATTAGCCATGATTATTTGTAGCAAATTGTTTATCAAGAAAATTATGCCATAACTGCTGCCACACCGGCCACACATGATCGCCCGGGATTTTATCAACACGATTTGCGGGCAGCGCCTGCGCCATCATCAAATGGCTTTTTGCAAAGCGGTCATCCTCGCCGTAGCCTAGGTGTATTTCAATGTCATTAGTATTGCCATGTGTTTTCAGCCAATGCCAATGATGGCGCTCTGTGTCTGCATCGGGAATGATGTCCGGCACCCACGCCTGAATGCCGCCGGCGTAGGCTATTTCGCCCGTAGTCATGCGGTTGCCGGGATACGGTGCTAACAATAACAGCCCTGCCAGTTGCTCAGGATAACTGCCGGCATAGGCTATTGCCACGTAACCGCCAATTGAAATACCGGCGAGCCAGATGTTTCGATAGCCTGCTGCTATTGCCGGCTGTATCAGGCTGCTATGAATTTCCGGCAACACACTTTGGTCAGCAATCTGGCTAAACGCCAATTCTGCCATGATTAAATCAATCGCTAACTGACGCTGACGTACTGCCTGCACAAAGCCTTGATTGATGAAGTCTTCTGGCTGGTGATAAGCGCCCGGTAGCAATATCACCAGCGTATCGGCATGTTGTCCGGGCTGTGCCAGATCAGTGAGATGGCGCATCAAGACTTGCGCTCACGGTCAAAACTGCTACGCGCAAACACTGCGGAAAAAATCAGCGCAAGGATGACACCCGGTGCTACGGTAACGCCCATGGCCTGCAACACGGGTACGCTAGAAAACGCCAATAGGCCAAATCCCAGTACCGTCGCCACATTGGCAAGTAACAGTGATGCATAAGTACGCGGCGAGATTCCGTGCATGCCTTCGTCTTTATGCTGTGGCTGGTTGAAAAATAACGCGTAATTAGAGCCGATGGCTACAATCAACAGCAGGCCGATCAGGTGCAAAATGATCAGTTGCTGCCCGAACAAAACCAGCCCTGCCGTTACCGTCAGCACTGCTGCTACCAACGGCGCGATGACCGCGATAACGCGTGTAGGCGAGCGCAACACATACAGTAGCAAGATGACGATCGCCAGTAAACCGGCTAGCGACAACATGATGGCCTCAGTCATGTAGGAAGAATACAAGCGGTTAGATTCGCTTTTCATATCCACAAATATTGCGTTGGGTACCTGCGCCTGATTCAAGACCGCTCGCACCTGGGCAGCATCAATATTGCCGTTTTCAGGTGCAGTCAAAGGTAGCAATGCACTCCAGCGCGACCCTTGCTGTAGCAACATGGCGTCCACCGCCATCGCCATTGAGGTATGCTCCAGATCACTACGCTGTAACAAGGGCTGGTTGCGGGCAGCGTCCACATCAATCAGAAATGGCGCGAATACCTGAGGGCGCACTGGTAAATCCTTGATAGCACTCTCCAACCTGGGTTTTAATTCGGTAATAACTGGCAGGCTGGCTTGCCGCGCACGCTGGGTGGCATGGCTGGGCAGGTAATGACTGGCACTGTCGAACGCGGTAAGCGCGCCCTTCTCGACCAATAGTTGCAATGCGGCTGATACTTTTTCCGTAGCGACCAGCACCGCTTCCTGAGCGTCGCCGGATACAACCACCACGTAACGTACATCAGGCGCGCCCATACCGGCGCGCAACCTTGCATCCAGTGCCTGGTTCGCCGCGGATACCGGGCTCAGGGCGGCAAGTTCATTGTTCCATAAATGATCTTGATGCTGGTAAACAACCGCGCTGGATGCTATCAGTAGCGCAACGGCTAGCCAGCGTAAACGTGGCGCAAGTGCTGCATAGCGCGACAAGGTTAATCCAGCACCAGTCACGTCACGAATTTGAAAGTTGGCTGGTAGCAGGTGCGGTAATACATAACGTGTCATGGCTGCCGCCGCAACCAGCCCTGCCATTGAGTACAGGCCAAGTTGCGCCAAGCCGGGAAAGCCCGATAGCAACAGTGAGGCAAAGCCAAATACAGAGGTCAGCACGCCTAGCCTTACCGTTGGCCACACGCGCACAAGCCATGTTTTGCGATTTTGCTCGTTTTTGCCATCAGCGGCATGATCAGATTGCATGAATAGATAGATTGAATAATCCACTGCTTCACCTATCAGTGCGGTGCCAAAACCCAGCGTAATGCCATGCACCACGCCAAAGCCCAGACTAACAGAGGCAATACCCGCCAAGATGCCAGTAGCTACCGGCAGAAACCCTAACAGCAATGCGCTTAGCGAGCGGTAAACCGCGAACAGTAATAGTGCAATCAGCAGCGTGCTGACGACAAAAATCAGGCGCACCTGACTTTTAATGGTGTCGCGCGACACTACCGAAAACACGCCGGGGCCAGTCATGAGCAACTTGGGTTGGGTAGCCCTGTACATGGTTTCATTATCAAAAGCGGCTTGTATGGCCTGCATCGCCAGTTTTTGCGCATCAGTGTCGGAGCCTAAAGCTCGCGTTTGAATCAGCAGCAACGCGGTTTTGCCATCGCGTGATGCCCATGCGCCATTGATCAATTGTGGGCGATTACCGGAGTTCATTTGATCCAGCAATTGCAGCATTTCACCCGTTGCATCGTGCGGCAACAGTGACTTGAACAGCAAACCAGCTGGTGAAGCCAGTTGGTCTATGCTGTCGCTGATGGCAGTGTGTAATCCATCCACACTGAAATGCGCTGGCGTAACCGCAGGGCTTAGCAGGTATCGATTATTAAATAGATAGCTTTGGTCACGCTCGCTGGTAATCGGCTCACCATTATTGACGCTGACAAATGCCAGGTTAGTGCGCAGTGTTTGGGCGATAGCTTTAGAAACTTCGGCATGCGTGGTTTGATCTGCACCCTCTATGCCGACTAATATCAAGCGCGATGCTAAACCGTCTTTAAGCTGATCCATCAATAATTGCTGTTCAACCGTGGGCCTACTTGGCAGAAAAGCCGACAAATCGGCAGTAAAGTGGCTACGGCTGATAATAACCAGACTAGCCAATATTAGCACCAGCCAGATGGTAATAGCGGTACGGCGACGTTGTAATGCGGATAAATTCACGGGTTGGTCGGTTTCAGGAGATCAGTAGATTATGGCGCGGGCAATGGCGTGATCGTCATCAGAGAGCTGTCGCCATCGGCCTGCTTAATCTCGATGCTACGTAGCGCATTGCCTGAACCGGAAATGCTTATCTTAGCCACCACTTTTTTCATTTTATCGTCGCTCGGCAGTAACACGAGATTCCAGCGCTGCTCATCACCTTCCATACTCAAATTATATGTGCGCTCCAGCGCCTTGCGGTCGCCCGCCAAGGTGCCGCGTATGCTGTCTATAAACGCCGCCAACTCAGGGTAGCTTTGCAATGACAGTGCACGCTTTTTACCACGCTGCTCTACGGTCAGCGTGTCTTTATCCAGCAACATACTCTCGGCCTTGGGTTTTAAGGTGCGTTTTTCCAGGCGGTCTGGGGCGCTATAAAACAGCTCACCAGATGACTCTACTGGCTTATCGAGTATGGCGATGGATTTCTTTTCAACAAAACTGGCATGGCCAGTGCGTGTAGCTGCCAGTGTTTGCATCAACTGATCAATACTCCAACTACTTTCCGCACGACTGATTGGTGCCGCCAACAGCATGCCGATCAATAGCAGGCTTTGTATTATCCAGCGTAAAAAATTACCATGAGCGGCTTCTGTTTTATTCATTTTTTTCATTCAAAGATGCAGGTATCGATTGCCAGTAATCAAAAAAATTAAACCAGTTATATGGCGCCAGACGAGTATAGCGGTTCAGCAACTCCGTGTAGCGTGCGATAGCCGTTTCCACGGCCTGATCGCGCTGGCCTCTGGGGGTTTCAGAAAAATCAGCCAACGTCTCAAAATGTATCTGGTAGCGGTTATCTCCCATGTACAGCCCGACCATAAATACCACTGGACGCCGCAACAATGCAGCCATACGAAACGGCCCGGTTGGCAACGCCGCAGTAGCGCCCAGCAGGTTTACCTGTGCCATAGGCTCATTGCCCAGCGTACGGTCTGACAGCATGCCGACCAACATGCCATCGTCCAAGCGCTCTTGCACTTGTAGCATGGAGTCAATCCGCCCTAACGGAATAATATCCATCGAGGCTTCCGGGTTAATCGCGTTCAGCATGTTGTTGATTTTTTGTGCGTTATCTTCATGCATCACCATAGCAACGCGCAGGCCTGGAAGCTGCCGCCCAATCGCGCGCATGACCTCAAAACTGCCAAGATGCGCCCCCATCAGCAGTACGCCTTTGCCCGCATCTATCAGCGGATGGATGTTTTCCTTGCCGTGTATGTCAATATCAAACAGATCATAACGGCGGTTGATCAGGTAAATGCGGTCATGGATGGTGGCTGCAAAACAGAAAAAATGCCGATACAAATCCAGCCAGGTGGCAGGCCGTCCCAATGCACGCGGTAGGTAATTAAGAGAAGCACTGCGATTATTCGGTGCAAACAATACAAAATAAGCGGCAATTAAATGTAGTACCAAGCGGGCTACCCTACGCCCCAGCCGCAACGATATCCAGCTCATGATGCGCAACATTAGCATATTGCTGCGCTCCTCGGCCTTGACCCAGGATGCAGAGGTTGTATAAGCGCTTTTGCTAGACTGCGTCATGAAGTTTTAATACTTGAAACAAGGCTACCACTCACAATCTGGCGGCTATCTTTCAGCACTTCAAACTTTATTGTGCCATTCACCAATTGCTCATGCTTAATAGTAACAATCTCACCAGGTTTTAGCGGGCTCAGAAATTTGACTGCGCTGATTTGCCATGCTGTAGCGGCTAGTCCTGTATTGCTAACGATAGTGTGAATAACCTCATCCAGCAACACTACCCCAGGCACGATGGGCGTCCCCGGAAAATGTCCGGCGAATGCAGGATGGTCTGCAGGAATTTCTAACAGCGTCTGTTTTTTCATAGCGGTTGTTTCAATCCCGGAATCATACTATTTTCTTCTTGATGCACATGCGTTGCAATGAGCTTCTGCAATGCATCTCGCGGTAATTTACCGGTGCTATTGCGTGGCAGTGATTCTACAAATAACAATGGCCTTGGTAAAAAGACCGGATCTATACGGGTGCGCAATGCAGCGAGTAAAACTGAAGCAGTCAGGCCGGGAGCGACTACACATGCACATAAACGTGTCACATGATCGTCTGAAACCTCATCCGGCATAAAAAAAGCACCGTCAATAACGCCTTCAATAGCATTTAAAATATGGCTCAAATTAGCCAATGAGTTGCGTTTGCCCGCTATATTCACCATATCCTGTGTGCGACCCCGCAACAGAAAATATTCTACGCCCATCGGCTCGATGATGTCGTTGAGAGGCACAGGTATTTCCACATGGCCGCCACCTGCCCATAAATTTTCGCCGCGCTGGCTTAGTTGCACGCCAGGCAGTAGCTGCCATTGCGCCACCTGTGCTGTACGACGTGTCGCTATCTGCCCAGTTTCGGTACTGCCGTATATTTCTAATAGCGGGGCCTTGCAACGCGCTTCCACTTTATGCGCCAGTGATGTAGATAAAGGTGCGGTCGCTGATAACACTAAAGCTAATTCTGACAGCTTAAGTTCGGCCTCTAATAGCAATCGCAAATGTAAAGGCGTAGAAACTAACAAACGTGGATAAGGTATAGCTTCCAGAGCACTGCAAATATCTGCTGGATAAAACGGTTGTGCGCTGCTCAAGGCATTGCCACTTTGCATTGGCAGTAACACGGTTGATTCAAATCCATACATATGCTGTGACGGTATGGTGCCGACTATGCTGTAACTGGTGTTTGCTGATAACCCTAGCCGCGCCGCTTGAGCCTGCACATTACGCACCAGGGAACCCCAGCTTTTTGCATGCGGATTAGGCACACCGGTAGAGCCTGAGGTAAAAACAATCGCCACCAACTGTTGCGCATCAATCTGCGGTACTGCCATATTCACCGCTTGGTGTTCAGGTATAACCACCGGGTAGCGTAACCGCGGTAAAGCAATATCACAATCATCATTGTCATGCAGACAAAATACACCGGAAGAAAAAGCCTGTAGTTGCTGTACCATTTCTGGCGTGTGCGTGGGTGGTAGCAGGCTAATCTTATTACTAACAATAGCGGCAGCCAAGCCAACGGTAAAGTGATAACGATTACGGCAGATGTTCAGCACGTGCTTATCGTGAGGCAGTAAAGTTACCAGATATGCAACATCCGACAAAAACGCTTCAACAGAAATAGCCGTGCCTTTGTGCCATGCAACTATTTTATCGAGAGAGGTGTGGGTAACTAGAGGCAGAGTTCGCATGCGGGGTTAAAGCTAAACTAAGGTTTAATGTAAAAACTAGAGCTTATTATACGCGTGCAGATTTATTCAGATACGCACGCACCGCATCAAGAATATGGCCGGTGGGTAAATCGGCTAGCACACGACGGCGCACCATAAACTCGACAATAAACATCAACGCCACCAGCGGCAACGTAAGAAAGTTTACAAAAATCGACCATGTTGCCAAAGGCGCCATAAAAAACAGCAAGGTTGAAGTCATCATCATCATGGTGAAAAACACCACCCAAGCCACGGTTACTTTATGGGCATAACGCTCATGCTCTACTGGTAGCGCCCCGTTGTTGATCATCTCGGCAAAATGCACACACAGAGGCTTGCGGCCTTTTTGTAAAGTCCAGCCAAAAGTTATCAACAAAACCAGTAGCAGGCCAATATCCTGTATCCAGAACACAAACCCCGTGTACTGCTTGATAAACGGCCATGCCAGCCACGAAGCAATACCGCTAAACAACAATAAACCAACACCAGCCACACGCGATGTGACCTTTACGGCTACCGTAATAATCAACAGAAATATAGGCACCAATGCCAACATTGCGCCAAGTGTGCTAGCCTCACCTGACGCGTTAACATGATGCACCAGCACTGCATAGGTCACAATCATTACCATTACGCTTAACCCATGTGCAATTTTCATGGCATTAAGCACGTTTTATTTCAGTTTTATTTTGTTTTATGAATAGCAACATAGTCGACCAAATTGCGCAGAGAACTAAAAATGCGATGATTATCTTCACTATCCGCTTTGAGCTGTAAGCCGTATCGCTTGGAGATCACCAAGGCAACCTCAAGGATATCAATAGAATCCAGACCCAAACCATCACCATAAAGTGGCATATCAGGGTTAATTTCGGCAGCTGTAGTGTCCAAATTTAATGCTTGCACCATCAGTTCGGCCACTTCAAGTTGTAAGATTTGGTTGTTTTCTATCATAATTTTCTTCTGTTGCTGCAGATTCTCTTCTTTAGTTCATATTGCAATAACTGCAAATTAATAGGTTAACTGCATAGTAAAGCGACATTAACGAAAATTCTTCTCAATTTTTGAGATAATCCTACTACCTACATATACATTACCATGCCATTAAAACCTGAATATCGCTGGCAATGACCTCTTTTTTCGTGCCGTGGCCTGCATTTTTCATAGTACGGACATCTACCAATCCAATGGATTGCAACACATCTATATCACGCTTGACGGCGGAACGATCTCTGTTCAGACGCTTGGAAATATCAGTGATAGAACCAGAATGAGATCGAATACTTCTGAAAAGATCAATTTTGGCCGCCGATACTATTTTTGCCAAGTCTTCTGAATTTTCAAAACTAACAATTCTGCTTTCTTTTTCCAATAAGCCTTTATCTGCCAAAGATGCAGTGGCTCTACCTCTAGCAAAGAAATCTTCTGTGCTTTCTATTTTAATGTGCATTATGTACTCCTTAGCGCTACCCATTCTTTTTCAAATAACATTTCGATGTCTTCATAACGGGTAAAATTAACTGCCTCAACCTTGCCATAGTAATGACGATGATGATAACCATGTGCGTTATCAAATCCGATGACTCGACCATTATCACCACTAAATAACTGAAGGTTAATATAAGCAAGATTATATCTTGTTATTTTGCCTTTCTCATCCACCCAAACTTCTCGGCGCAACATTCCATTACCCCTCTTTGCCGATATGACATGAGACTCATCGATTAGTTTTTTACCAGACATGATTTATAATATCATAACTGCTAGTGTTATGATTAATGTAAATAAGCTTAAAGAGTTGCTATCAAGTTTAAAAAGGCATACTTAAATTGCTTTAATACATGCTGCAATACAGAAAGATATGTGCAGAAATTGTTTTTAGATTGAAAAACTCTGAGTGGCTTAATTTTTGTTTGATGTTAAGAGACAGAAATTACTAAATTAACTTTTAGGCAATGCCCAGATTGTAAATAAAATTTACAGACCTGTTCCCAGAAAAATAATGTTATGGTGCTAATAACATTTAATTACCGTCAAAATTCAGTTTGAGTTTTTAAAATAACAATATGAAGTTTAATGAAGATTCTAGGGTAAAAATACCAGCAATTCTGCATCTAGTCAGACTAGGCTATAGTTACTTATCACTTAAAAATGCAGAGTGGGATATCAACACCAACATCTTCCCCAAAATTTTTTCAGAAGCTATCTTAAAGCTTAATCCACATATTGACCCATCGGATACCCATCGGATACTAGCTGAATTATCCCTCGCTTTAGATAATGTAGACCTTGGTAAAGCTTTTTTTGAAAAAATCACCAGCCGCTCTGGCATCAAGCTGATTGATTTTGAAGACTTCAATAAAAATAGCTTCCACGTTATTACAGAGTTACCCTGTATTAATGGTGACGAAGAGTTCCGTCCTGACATCACCTTGCTAGTTAATGGCTTACCATTAGTTTTTATAGAAGTGAAGAAACCCAATAATAAAGATGGAATTATTGCAGAACGAGATCGGATAAGTCGCCGTTTTAAGAACCCAAAATTCAGACGCTTTGCCAACATCACACAATTAATGGTGTTCTCCAACAACATGGAATATGACGATGGTGCAATTGAGCCTATCGAAGGTGCCTTCTATGCTACTCCATCTTATGAAGCCCCTATTTTTAATTACTTCCGTGAAGAGGAAACCCTCAATTTAACAAGTTTACTCAAACCACTCTTAGAAGACATTGAGCTAGAAGTACTCAAAGACAATAATCTTGAGGTTATACGCAACAATCCGGAGTTCATCACTAACAAAGAGCCATCACGGCCAACCAATCGTATTTGCACCTCACTGTTTAATCGTGATCGATTAGCCTTTTTATTGCAATATGGTATAGCCTATGTGAGCGAAACATATGGTATTGAAAAGCATGTAATGCGCTATCCTCAGATGTTTGCAACAAAAGCTATTGAGCAAAAACTTAATGAGGGAGTCAGAAAAGGTATTATTTGGCATACACAAGGTAGCGGTAAAACTGCCTTGGCTTTTTATAACGTGCGCCATTTAACTGCATACTTTCAAAAGAAAAACACTATCCCTAAGTTTTACTTTATTGTAGACCGACTAGATTTACTCACACAAGCCCAACGTGAATTCACTGCACGCGGCCTGATTGTGCATATCATTAACTCACGTGATGACTTTGCCAAAGACATAAAGTCCAATAGTGTCATTAACAACAATGCTGGAAAACCAGAAATCACTGTCGTTAATATTCAAAAATTCCAAGACGACCCAGATGTCATTTCAAGCAAGGACTATGATGTAAATATTCAGCGCGTCTACTTTTTGGATGAAGTTCATCGTAGCTATAACCCGAAAGGTAGCTTTCTCGCGAATCTTGAACAATCAGATACCAACGCAATCAAAATAGGCTTAACAGGCACACCACTGTTAGGCAATGATTACAACTCACGCAAACTTTTTGGTGATTATATACACAAGTATTACTACAACAAATCCATTGCTGATGGCTACACACTCCGTTTAATTCGCGAAGAAATATCGACCAGCTATAAACTAACACTACAGCAGGCGTTAGAGCAAATCAAAGTACAACAAGGCAATATTGACAAAAGCGATGTATACGCCGACCCCAGATTTGTTGAGCCAATGCTTGATTACATCGTCAATGACTTCGAACACTCACGTGAAACCTATGAAGATAACTCAATTGGTGCAATGGTCATTTGCGACAGCTCTGATCAAGCAAAACAACTTTATGAAATTTTCAATGCAAAATACGCCATAAAGCATCCAATAATTACAGAAGCTGCGAACGACCCTATAGTAGAGCAAAGAAAAGTCGCTCAAGAATATGGAATTTACCAAGTAAAGAAAAAGCAAAGCTATAAAGTCAAATCATCAGCACTGATTTTGCATGACATTGGCGATAAAGAGTTTCGCAAAGACCTCGTAGAAGACTTTAAAGCAGGCAAAATTGACCTACTGATTGTCTATAACATGTTGCTCACAGGCTTTGATGCCAAGCGATTGAAAAAGCTCTATTTAGGGCGTGTAATAAGAAAACACAATCTCTTACAAGCGCTCACTCGCGTCAATCGCACCTACAAAAAATTCCGATACGGGTATGTAGTTGACTTTGCTGACATCAGCAAAGAGTTTGCAGAGACCAACCGCGAATACCTGGAAGAATTACAGTCCGAGTTGGGAGATGAGATGGAACACTACTCTTATCTTTTTAAATCACAAGAAGAAATTAAGCAAGAGATTGAGCATATCAAAGATGTGCTGTTCCGCTTTGATACTCACAATGCTGAAATATTTTCACAACAAATTACACAAATCCAAGATAAAAAAATCATACTCGCACTTAAAAAGGCACTTGAAGATGCTCGCGCGCTATACAACATCATTCGTCTGCAAGGCGATTATGATTTCTTAGACGATTTAGACTTCCAAAAACTAAATCTGCTTTATCGTGAAACCAGCAATCACCTCAATTTGCTCAACGTAAAAGAGCAGCTTGAATCAGCGGATGATACAGCTAACCTCTTGAATATTGCTCTTGAAGACGTGATCTTTAAATTCACCAAAATTGGTGAAGAAGAATTAATACTCGCAGACCAACTAAAAAACACATTACGACAAACTCGAGAAGCGCTAGCCTCTAATTTTGACCAACAAGACCCCAAATTTATCAGTTTAAAAGAAGAGCTAGAGCGCTTATTTAAGAAAAAGAACCTGAGTGAAGTAACACAACAAGAAATGACAGCCAATATTGAAGTGCTAGACAAAATACACACACGCATCAAAGAACTCAATCGAGAAAACAATCAGTTGCGTCAAAAGTACCTAGGTGACGTAAAATACGCACGCATTCACAAACGTCTGCAAGAAAAAGGCGACATGAGCCAGAATGAGCGCAAAATATTTGAAGCGCTGTCAGGGGTAAAACATGATACCGATGAACAAGTGCTAGTGAATAATCAATTAGTAGAAAACGAAAGTTACTTCACCCGCATGGTCATGCCCTCAGTCATCGGTCGTTTTGTTAATGAGCAAGCAATCAAGCTCAACCCATCATCATCAAACTATACCAACCAACTGGTGGTGGCAGAGTACATGAAAGAGTTTAACAGTGGAGCACGTCCGTGGTAGAAATTGAGTTTCAACAAAAAACAAAAGAGCTAATCGACAACCTAAAAGCCATATGCGCTAGCTACGGTTTAGGCAACGATGGCAACGAGTTCAAAATCATTACCCAAGTGTTTTTGTATAAATTCCTCAACGACAAATTTGCCTTCGAGATTAAAAAAATCAACCCAAAGTTAGCACAAGCTGAACGCTGGGAAGACGAAATCGCCAAGCTCAGCGATGACGACTTTGAAATGCTTAAATTGCAGCTAGGGCCAGATACCGCCCGCCTCAAAACCACACATTTTATTAACTACCTGTTTAACCAACAAAACAGCGCCGACTTTGCCAAACTGTTTGACGACACCTTAATGGACATCGCCATCAGCAATAACGATATTTATGCTGTAGTGACCGATAGCGGCGAGAAAATCCGCCTGTTTGACCGCGTGAGTGAGTTTTTAACCGATGTTTCAAAACGCGATGCCTTTTGCCGCGCTATTATCAACAAGCTGGGCGACTTTAGTTTTGAGCGTATTTTTACCCAAAAATTTGACTTTTACGCCACCATTTTTGAATACCTCATTAAAGACTACAACAGCAACAGTGGCGGCAAATATGCCGAGTATTACACCCCGCATGCCGTAGCGAGAATTATGGCAGCCATCTTGGTGCCACAAGCACAGCGCGGCCACATTAAAAACGCCAGCTGTTATGACCCAAGCGCGGGGTCGGGCACGTTGCTCATGAACGTAGCGCATGCGATTGGTGAAAACCGTTGCAGTATCTACACGCAAGATATTTCACAAAAATCATCCAACTTATTACGGTTAAATTTAATCCTCAACAACTTGGTGCATTCCATCCCCAATGTCATCCAAGGCAACACCATGTTGCACCCCGCGCACAAAGAGCAAGGCAATGTCAGGCAGTTTGATTTTATTGTCTCCAACCCGCCCTTTAAAATGGACTTTAGCGACTTTAGAGACCAACTCGATAGCAAAGAAAACAAAGCCCGCTTTTTTGCAGGTATCCCCAACGTGCCAAAACAAGCCACTGACAAAATGGCGATTTACCAATTGTTTTTGCAACACATCATCTACTCACTCAAAGCCACTGGCAAAGCCGCCGTGGTCGTACCCACAGGTTTTATCACCGCACAATCTGGCATCGACAAAGCCATCCGCCAAAAACTGGTCGATGAAAAAATGCTCGCAGGTGTGGTTTCTATGCCCAGCAATATTTTTGCTACCACAGGCACCAACGTCTCTATTGTGTTTATCGACGCCACCAACAAAGCCGATGTGGTGCTGATTGATGCCTCTAACCTTGGCGAAAAAATCAAAGACGGCAAAAACCAGAGAACGGTGCTTAAAGAGGAAGAAGAGCAACGCATTATTGACGTGTTTAACCACAAACAAGCGCAAGATGATTTCTCAGTGGTAGTGAATTACGCGCAGATTCAAGAGAAAAATTACTCACTCAGTGCGGGGCAATACTTCGATGTGAAGATAGAGTATGTGGATATTACCCCTGAGCAGTTTGCTGAGAAGATGAAAGGGTTTACAGACAATTTGGATAGTTTGTTTAACCAATCACGAGATTTGGAAGTGGCGATTAAAAAGCAGTTAGATCGATTGAGTTATGCTAAGTAACTCATGGAAGTACATATCAGGCGATGAGTTTTGCTTAAAAGTTACCGATGGAACTCATGATTCACCCAAACAATCCATGTATGGTAAGCCCTTGATCACATCGAAACATATCAAGGGTGATGAAATAGATTTTGATACTGCATACTTAATAAGCGAATACGATTTTAACGAAATAAACAAGCGAAGTAAGGTAGACCAATGGGATGTAATTATCAGCATGATTGGCGCTTATTGTGGTTTCTGCTTCATAGAAACCAATGAGCAAATAAATTATGCCGTAAAAAACGTTGGCTTATTCAAAACTGGCTCTGAAGTAAATGCAAAGTGGCTTTATTTCTATCTAAATTCGCCTATAGGGAAAGCGCACCTTGATGCTGTAAAAAGTGGATCAACGCAACCATACATAGCTCTTGGTGCTCTTAGAAGTCTCCCGATTCTTGTCCCCAAACAAGAGGAAATGAAAAAAGGTATTGTTGATGTTTTAGACGCTATAGACTCAAAAATACGAGTAAACAACCGCATCAACGCCGAGCTAGAAGCAATGGCAAAAACCTTGTACGACTATTGGTTTGTGCAGTTTGATTTCCCCGATGCCAACGGCAAGCCCTACAAAACCTCTGGCGGAAAAATGGTTTATATCCCAACCCTTAAACGTGAGATTCCTGATGGGTGGGAGGTTTGTAAGATTGCCGATTGGATTAAGCAGGACAAAAATGGTGACTGGGGCAAAGAAATACCTGAGGGTAATTACACGTTAAAAGTTGATTGTATTCGCGGAACTGATATTAACGGAATTAATGGTAATGATGCACTAGAACCACCCACCAGATATATTTTGGATAAGAATAACTTTAAGCTATTGAGTCCGTTTGACATCATTGTTGAAATCTCTGGCGGTAGTCCTACTCAATCAACTGGGCGTATGGCGTATTTAACAAAGTCAGCTTTGGAGCGTTTTGAAAACCCAATTATTTGCTCTAACTTTTGCAAAGCAATTACTTTAAAAGATACAAACTATTTTTTTAATTTTGCATATCAATGGTCAGCAATTTATCAACAAGGCACATTGTTTGGTTGGGAAGGCAAAACAAGCGGTATCAAAAACTTGTTATTCGAGGCATTTACTAGCAAACACTATGTAACTAAACCGCCAATTGAGTTAGCTAAGTCGTTCTTTGAAAAAGTATCCAAAATTGAAGAGCAAAAGCAAAGCTTACTGAAACAAAATGCTAAGCTGTCAAAACTCCGCGACTGGCTCCTCCCAATGCTGATGAACGGTCAAGTCACCGTTAATAGCTAATATGTTTAACCCTTTTGACCTACTCAAAATTAAAGAGCTCTTTAGTTTAAAAGAGTGGTGGGAAGATAGGGTTTATGGAAAAAATAAAGAGTTAAGAGCGCTGGCAAGGCGTGTGCTAAAAGTGCTGGATGCACACAATATACCTACTGCTCGTGTGCCTTGGTTGTTCCCTGAGCTTAATTTAACGCTCAAAGACTTTAAAAACCTAGACAGTGTGATTGCGATATTGAACGAGCCGTTTTTAGAGGCTTTTTCAAACAAGTTTTTTATTGACCGTTCATGGTTAGATACTGGTGAAGGCAACCCACAAGAGCAGTTTGAACACGGCTATGATTTTAAAAATATCTTTGATTATCTAGTTAACCTTAAGCCTACTGAAAATCAAGTGATTGTAGCGCACTTTATTGCACAAACAGGCACCGAGTTTGTACCAGCAGAAGATCATGGAACACATCAGGGTTTAGTCGTAGCGCTTGAATTTGCAGAGTATGACGAGCCCAATAGCAGCTTTTGTTATAGTCGCTATCAATTGCTCTATGTGGGTTATTGGCACTATTACAAAACTCGAATGATGATTAAAGCAATTTCTCTGCTTTGCTTTCAATTAGGCCTGATTCAAAAAGGCTATTTCAGCAAATACGCTAATTACCAAGGTGTAGAAAAATACATGGTCGCTGAAATTTTTGATCATCTAGGTCACAAATCTTGGTACCCAGACGATTACATCTTTAAATCAGAAGTGAGCGCTTGCTCCAAAGACAGAAATGATGCACTGCGCTTTCATAATCACTTAAAAGAAATAGGTTTTTATGAACAAATTAAAAGCCTTAAATCTACACCATTTTTTAGTGAGCCATAGAACATCTTCAACAAATAAATTGGGCTATTTGTAACGAATCTTACATCAACCAAACTTAACGATTAACTCATTATAATTGCAAATAAATATTCAAGTGACTGTTATATAAGTAGATTACCATTTATACGAATTAGTATATTTACTAAACATGGTTTATAATTTATATTATTTTTATAATTTTATAAACCTTGGGGCTGATAATGATTGGTGAGCGTTTAAAACGGGCACGTTCTGCAACTGGCTTTTCAATGGATGCATTGGGCACTGCTGTGGGTGTAAGTGCCAACATGATTAAAAAGTATGAACACGATGTGAGCATGCCCTCTTCTGGTGTGTTGCTAAAACTAGCTGGCGCATTAAATGTACGAACTGAATATTTTTTCCGTCCTGCTAAAGTGGCATTAGCACAAGTGGAATACCGTAAAAAGGCCAGTGCATCAGCAGCATTAATCAAAAAAATTGAAGCTGATGTATTAGATCAAGCTGAGCGCTGGCATGAACTCGCCAATTTGTGGCCACAATTTCCTATTCCGCCATTTTTATATGAGGCAGAACTACCTCAGATATCTAGCCTAGAAGATATAGAGCATGTTGCGGAGTGCGTACGTAACCACTGGAACCTTGGACTCAACCCTTTACCCAACATGATTGATTTGCTTGAATCTAAAGGCGTATTAGTCATCATTACTAAAACGGATGTTAAAAATGCGTTTGATGGTTTGCAAGCGCATATTGGCAACCAGCCCGTCATTGTTGTTTCTGCGGATTGGCCTGGATGCCGTCAGCGCTTTACGCTCGCGCACGAGTTGGGTCATTTGATCATGCATAGTAAATTACCTGCCGAGATGGATGAGGAAAAAGCCTGCAATCGTTTTGCTTCAGCATTTTTACTGCCCCAAACGGGTGTATTTGAGCATTTAGGCGCATCTCGTAAAAATATTGAGCCACGTGAATTATTCATACTCAAACATGAATATGGTTTGAGTATGGGTGCTTGCCTGTTTCGTGCAAGTGATTTAGGCATTATTAGTGACCAGAAACGCGTAAGTTTATTTAAGCTATTTACTATGCGAGGATGGCGCACACAAGAACCTGGTGAACCATACCGAGCCGAAACTACTTGTCTCTTTGAGCAATTGGTATATCGCGCACTCGGTGAACAAATTATCTCTGAATCTAAAGCAGCAGAGTTACTGCAAATGCCTTTGGTCAAATTACATCGCTCTCGCATCATGCTAGAAATGGTCGCCTAGATGCAAGTATTGATTAGCGATGCCAATATTCTGATTGATTTAGAAGAAGGATTACTAATTGATAAAATATTTGAATTACCTTTTGTCTTCAAAATACCTGATGTGTTATTTCATGAAGAGTTAAGCGAACAGCATAACCATCTGATAGCGCTTGGGCTACAATTAGGAGAGCTAACTGGTGAGTCCTTGATAAAGGTTTTTGCGTTGATTGAGCAATACCCCCAACCTAGCCGTAATGACTGCCTTGCACTAGCCTTAGCAAAGCAAGAGAACTGCCCCCTTATCACTGGTGATAGAAACTTGCGTAAGGCCGCAGAAACTGAACAGGTGCAAGTCTATGGCACCTTATGGATAATTGAACACTTAGTGCAGCATGATATTATCAATAAACCTCAAGCTCATTCTGCATACGATCGCATGGAACAATACGGCAGAAGACTACCTTGGGCAGAGGCTCATCTGCGTATCAATAATCTCTAAACTCATCTTAAGCTCAAAAATTGAGCTTATCGGATCAAACTCTATACCAAACTAAAAAACGGTGTGCTACTACATCAAACTAACGCCCAGAATGCATTTTCAGCCCCATTACAGCCAAATTATTATTGATCACAGCTTCTTCATCATAAAAAAGATAAAAGCCCTAAATGGGCTTTTATCTTTTACTCAAAACTAATTTTAAATATCTATCTGAAATTTCTGGAATTATCTAGAAATCAGCTGGAACCTACAACATCGCTAAATATCCAAATTACCCACGCCCAAAGCATTACTTTCAATAAACGCACGCCTTGGCTCTACATTATCACCCATTAACGTGGTGAATATCTCATCGGCTGCAATCGCGTCGTCAATCTGCACTTTCAGCAAACGGCGAACGGTTGGGTCCATTGTGGTTTCCCATAATTGCGACGGGTTCATCTCGCCCAAGCCTTTGTAGCGTTGAATATTGAGGTTGTGTTTGCCTTCTTCTAGTAGCCAATCTAACGCTTGTTTGAAGGTGCTGACCGCATTCTCTTTATCACCGCGTTTGATAGTAGCGCCCTCACCTAGCAAGCCTTGCAACATAACGGACATTTTGCTGATTTGGCGGTAATCGCCTGAGCCTAAGAACTCTGCATCGATCACACAACATTGCAAGTTACCATGCACAAATTTGTTGATTTCCAAACGATATTCGCTGGTTTCCTGGTCAAATCCTACAATCACCTCTGAGCCAATCGCGCCTAGTATTGGGCGTAATTTACCAGCGGCCTCTTCTGTGCTTTCTTTAGTGCTTAAACTTAACTCACCCAAATCCTGCATGGCACGCAGTACGCTTTCATCATAATGCGCAGCAATTCGGCGAATCACTGCCTCTGTAAGCACCATCTGTTTTGCTATTTCATTAAGCGGCTCACCTTTAATCGCTTCAGCGCCTGTTGATGTAATTAATTCCGCACCTTTTAAGGCTGATTGTAATAAGTATTGATCTAGCTCTTGCTGGTCTTTTAAATAGCGTTCGTCTTTACCTTGCTTAACTTTATAAAGTGGCGGTTGCGCAATGTAAATATGGCCGCGTTCTACTAGCTCAGTCATTTGGCGATAGAAGAATGTAAGTAACAATGTGCGGATATGCGCACCATCCACATCGGCATCGGTCATGATGATGATACGGTGGTAGCGCAATTTATCTGCATTAAAATCGGCCTTGCCTATACTGGTGCCTAATGCAGTAATGAGGGTGGCAATTTCCTGCGAGCCAATAAGTTTATCAAAACGTGCTTTTTCTACGTTTAAGATTTTACCTTTTAGCGGCAAAATCGCTTGGAACTTACGGTCGCGTCCTTGTTTAGCTGAACCGCCCGCTGAGTCACCTTCAACCAGGTAAATTTCACATTTTGCCGGGTCGCGTTCCTGACAGTCCGCCAACTTTCCAGGTAAGCCCATAGTATCCATCACCCCTTTACGACGGGTGATTTCGCGGGCTTTACGTGCCGCTTCGCGCGCACGCGCTGCATCTACAATTTTACCAACGATAATTTTGGCATCCACTGGATTTTCTTGTAAAAATTCTGTTAATTTAGCTGAAACCACCTCTGAAACCACTGGTTGCACTTCACTTGAAACCAACTTATCTTTGGTTTGTGATGAGAATTTTGGATCAGGCACTTTAACTGACAATACACAGCAAATACCTTCGCGCATATCGTCGCCTGTAGTTTCTACTTTGGCTTTTTTTGCAATATCACTTTGTTCAATGTATTGGTTTAACGTGCGCGTCATGGCTGTGCGTAAGCCGGTTAAGTGCGTGCCGCCATCGCGCTGCGGAATGTTATTAGTAAAGCACTGCACGGTTTCACTGTAGGAATCATTCCACTGCATTGCCACCTCTATGGTCATGCCATCTTTTTCACCCATCGCGTAAAAAGTTTTAGGATGTAGCACAGTTTTAGTGCGATTCATATACTCCACAAAACCTTTAATGCCGCCAGAATAGGCGAAGTTTTCACTTTTACCATTACGTTGATCTATAAGCTCAATTTTTACGCCATTATTAAGAAACGACAATTCGCGGATGCGTTTTGCTAAAATTTCAAAGTGATATTCCACTAACACAAAAGTTTCAACTGAAGCTAAAAAGTGTACTTCTGTCCCCCGCTTTTCAGTTTTTCCTGTTATAGCAAGCGGTGCCACCGGCACACCGCGCCTAAATTCCATCTGATGCACTTCACCGTTACGGTAGATTTTTAAACGTAACCAATCAGACAGCGCATTCACCACAGAAACACCCACGCCATGCAGACCACCAGAAACCTTATACGAGTTTTGGTCAAATTTACCGCCAGCGTGCAACTCTGTCATTACAATTTCAGCAGCTGAACGTTTTACCGCCTTAATATCATCATATTTAACATCGGTTGGAATGCCACGGCCGTTGTCCGTCACGCTTATTGAGTTATCTACGTGTATGGTTACCTTAATATCATTACAATGACCCGCTAACGCTTCGTCAATCGCATTATCAAGCACCTCAAACACCATGTGGTGCAAACCTGAACCATCTGATGTATCTCCAATGTACATACCCGGGCGTTTACGTACGGCATCCAAGCCTTCTAGTATTTTAATACTGGACGAATCGTAATCTGGTACTACTGGTATATTTTCAGTCATGCTTATTATCTTTGTATGAGTAAATATTGGGTTTAACTATCATTTTTTCACGCATTTGTTTCACGTGAAACGTCACCAATGCGTTTTATATACGCATTGGCATCACTACATATTTATAATCATTATTATTGGGAACTGTAATTAGGCAACTGCTATTCGCATCAGCGAATGAAAAATTCACTTGTTCACTATTGGTATTATTTAATACATCAATTAAATAAGTCACATTAAAACCAATATCCAAACCATCACCATTGTAGTTAATTTCTAGCTCTTCTTCTGCTTCTTCCTGATCGCTATTGGTGCTAATTAGTTTTAGATTATTATTACTCAACACCATGCGAATACCACGGTATTTTTCATTAGATAAAATAGAAGCACGTTGCATGGCTAACAATACACCCAAACGTTCGATAGAAAATGTATTTTGATGGCCTGTTGGAATAACGCGATTGTAATCAGGGAATTTTCCATCAATTACCTTTGAAATTAATTTGATATTTCCAAAGCTAAAATTAACTTGGTTATTAGTAAGCTCGATTTGCACATCATCTTCACTATCATCCAATAACTTAACTAATTCAAGCACAGTTTTCCGCGGCAATATGATCTCTTGTTTCTCATAGTTTTGTTTTAATTCGGCAGAAGTAAAACTCAAACGATGTCCATCAGTACCAACAACATTTAACCGATTAGCAATTACCTCAAATAATAAGCCGTTAAGATAATAACGTATATCTTGTTGCGCCATTGCAAATTCAACTTGCTTTAATAGCGACTTTAACAATCCCTGGCCAATAGTAACCAAGGTACCAACTGTTTGAGTTTTAGTAATTGCCGGGTAATCAGCAGCAGGCAGCGTTTGTAAATTAAACCGGCTTTTTCCGGCTTTTAATGTAATACGGCTATCGTTAGTAGCCATGCTAATTTCTGCGTTATCCGGTAATGATCGACAAATATCAAGTAATTTTTTAGCCGATATCGTGGTAGAAAAATCACCAGTAGCTGCACTATCAACTGACAATGAAATTTGCATTTCTAAATCTGTGGCAGTGAGATAAATTTTACCCTGTTTTGCTTCAAGTAATAAATTAGACAAAATAGGCAGGGTATGTCTTTTTTCTACAATACTTGTTACAGAAGTAAGTGGTTTTAATAACGTTTCACGGTTGATTTGTATATTCATCTTTATAACCTAAATAATATATATATAAATAATAACAATAATAATAGTGCATTTTTTTGTGGATAACTGATTATTTTTATTTAAAATCAGCTAGTTAAATTCTATTTTTCTATCTTAGCAATTACATAATCTACTGTGGGTTATTTGTTGAGTAAATTTTTAAATATCATTAAACACAACCTTATACACTTTTTATTCACAGTTAATCCTCAATATAACTAAGACTTTTTGGCCCTGCTAATCTCTAATTACCTGCACTAAAAACCCTATATCTCTCGCAACGCTTGGATCATTTTGTCGTAATGAATCAATCTCATCACAAGCATGCATTACCGTGGTATGGTGGCGACCCCCAAAAGCCTCACCAATTTCAGGAAAGCTATGATTAGTTAACTCACGAGATAAAGCCATAGCAATTTGACGTGGACGCGCAAAGTTACGCGTGCGTTTTTTGCTATACATTTCAGCTACTTTAATTTTGTAATAATCAGCGACAGTTTTTTGAATATTTTCCATGGTTACTTGTCGACCACGTATCGCAATTAAATCACGTAATGCGTCTTTAGCTAAATGAACATCAATCGCATGACCAGTAAATTTAGCCATGGCAATAATACGATTTAGCGCACCCTCTAACTCTCGTACGCTAGAGCGAATTTGTTTGGCAATAAAAAAAGCTACATCTTCAGGTAAATTTAAGTTAACTGCTTCAGCTTTTTTTAATAAAATCGCAACGCGCATTTCAAGTTCAGGTGGCTCTACAGCAACCGTTAAACCCCAACTAAAACGTGTTCTTAACCGCTCATCGACATCTATAATTTCTTTGGGGTAAGTGTCACAAGTAATAACAATTTGTTTTTTAGCTTCAATAAGCGAGTTAAAAGCATAAAAAAACTCTTCTTGAGTTCGCGTTTTTTTAGCAAAAAATTGAATATCATCAATCAGCAACAAATCAAGAGAATGATACTGGCGCTTAAACTCATCAAACGCCTTGTGTTCGTAAGCTTTGACTACATCAGATACATAACGCTCAGCATGTAAATAACGTATTTTTGCATCAGGATTATGAGATTTTAATTCATTCCCAATGGCCTGTAGCAAATGCGTTTTGCCCAGCCCAACGCCACCGTAAATAAATAACGGGTTGTAAGCACTACCTGGGTTTTCTGCAACTTGTATTGCTGCTGCGCGGGCTAATTGGTTAGCGCGCCCTGTAACGTAATTACTAAAATTAAATGATGGGTTTAATCCGGAGTTCTCATTAGTTTTTTTAACTTTAATGCCGGATGTGAGTACTCGACTTGATTTAATTTTAGCTTCAAAATCAGAGACAGTGTAATCAGGCTTAGTATCAGCTTCAGGTTTATCGATGGATTTATCGTTTGAAATTTTTGTATTTGCTTCACCCAATAAGAGTTCTATTTGAATGTTAGGTAAAAGTAGCTCTTGTGCAAATTGCTCGATTTTTTTCAAAAACCGATCTTTTACCCACTGCATAACAAAGCGATTAGGCGCAAAGACACGCACGGCATCACCTTCTATTTCGGCGTACAGTGGTTTAATCCAGGTATTAAATTGTTGTGCAGAAAGCTCTTTCTCAAAACGGTTGAGACAAGCTGGCCAAAAATTTTCCATTGATTGTGACGCGCCTTAAATAGTGCAATTACAACAATTTTATTGTTGTAACTTTTTGTTTTTATTCAAAATAAATTTGTTTTTAAACAATATTATTGTTAAGTATCAATCGCTTCATTTTAGCTGGTTTAAGGTAACTTATCCACAGGCAATTTAATAAATTATAAATTAAATAGAATAACGTTTTGGGCGCAATAATAATCGCCGTAGCTTAAACCATATAAAACTAAATAAACGTTGACAAAAGAGCGTGTTATCAGGTTTAATAACGCCCTTTATAGCTTAATGCTCGCTGGAGATTTACATGAAACGTACCTATCAACCATCTAAAACACGTCGCGCCACAACTCATGGCTTTTTAGTTCGTATGGCTACCAAAGGTGGTCGTGCTGTGATCGCTCGTCGCCGCGCTAAAGGTCGTAAACGTCTAGGTTTGTAATTTAACGGTCCATTCGGACATTTAAAATATACGATCGCACCATTTAGTTTAATTGTGGTAATTTATAATTGCAGTGTTTTAATTAAAGTTACCAAACATAATGTTGCTAACGTACAGGCTTAAGACATACGGTCTAGAAAAACAAGCCAAAATGATTAAAACGGATGATTTTTCATCCGTTTTTAATTTCCGCAAACGGATTTCTACACAATATTTAGCAATGCATTTTCAGCCTAATTTGCACCAACGCCCGCGTTTAGGTTTGGTGGTGGGCAAAAAAACAGCTAAATTAGCGGTGGATAGAAACTACATGCGGCGCGTATTGCGTGAGTTTTTTAGGCTTAGGCAACATGAAATTTGTCATGTTGATTTAATTATCCGTGTACAAAAAAAGTTTACTAAAAGTGATTTTACTCAAATTAAACAAGAGTTTGATATGTTAATTTCTAAATTAAATCAACGTGTGTTAAATCTGCGCGTAGGTATAAGTGAGCATACAAATTCAGTGATAAAATCGCCATTGGTTGTAAGCTCAGAAAGCCAGCAGTGAATATAGTGGCGCGTTTATTAGTTGGTGTTGTAAAAGCTTACCAGCTCATTTTAAGCCCGATGCTTGGTCAGCAATGCCGTTTTTACCCGACTTGCTCACAATATGCAATTGAAGCCATACGCAAGCATGGTGCATTTTTAGGCGCTTATTTTACCGTTCGCCGATTATTGCGTTGCCACCCTTGGCATGCTGGCGGGCATGATCCTATTCCTTAAACACAAATAATTTATTATTAAAAATCATATTAAAGACTACCTAAGAACATTATGGATACAAAACGTTTAGTACTGTTTGTTATTTTTTCAATGTCTATTTTGATGTTGTGGGATGCCTGGCAAACCCAAAATGCTCCAGCAGAGGTAGCGCACATCAACGCTACCAATCTTACTGAGACCGTTCCCGGGCAGGTCGTCAGTACAGATGCGGCTAGTAATGCTACTGTAGAGGCGGGCTATAAATTATTATCAGGCCAGCGTATCAGTGTAACTACCGATTTATATAAAGCGGATATCGAAACCATTGGCGGTGATTTGCGTAGATTAGAGCTACTTAAGCATCGTGCATCAGAAAGTGAAAGCTCAAATTTTGTACTTTTAGATGATGCTGCCAAACCGATGCTTTACGTTGCGCAAACAGGCTTGATTGGTGCCGATTTGCCATCACACAATGCAACATTTACCAGTAGCGCTACAAGCTACCAAATGCCTGTGGATAAAGATACGCTTGAAGTACGCTTAAACTGGCAAAACAATGATGTCTCGGTAGATAAAATTTACACATTCCATCGCAATAAATACGCTATTGACGTAACGTATGAAATTAAAAATGGCTCAGCCAGCGCCATTACACCAACCGTTTATTATCAAATTGTGCATGACAGCAAGTCTAATCAAGGTTCTAAGTTAATGCCTACTTTTACCGGCGGCTCTTATTACACAGAGGTGACTAAATTTAAAAAGCTAGCATTTAGTGATATGGCAAAAGAGCCGTTAACCATTACATCAAATGATGGCTGGGTCGGCTTATTGCAACATTACTTTGTTAGTGCCTGGATTCCTAAAGATGGTTTAGCACGCAAGTTTTATACTGAAAAACTAAGTGATGACATTTACAGAATTGGCTCAAAAAGTACCCTAGGCGCTATCGAGCCAGGTGCAAGCTTAATGGTACCTGCGCGCTTATTCTCAGGCCCACAGACCAAACATGATCTATCTTCAACAGCACTGGGATTAGAATATACGGTCGATTACGGTTGGCTTACGATGGTGGCCTCGCCACTATTTTGGTTGTTATCAAAAATACAATCAATTGTACAAAACTGGGGTGTCGCAATTATTCTGCTTACGATTTTAATTAAAGCGGCATTTTTTAAACTTTCAGCGACTAGTTACCGTAGCATGGCGCAAATGCGCGAATTAGCCCCGCGCCTGCAATCGATGAAAGAAAAATTTGGTGACGACCGTCAAAAAATGCAAATGGCGATGATGGAACTCTACAAAAAAGAGAAAATAAATCCAATGGGTGGTTGCTTACCAATTTTGGTGCAAATCCCTGTATTTATTGCGCTTTATTG